>Ga0075954_133_pt1 | contig 15272 bp, 11 predicted proteins | sample RifGroA2_FD_68018 | JGI IMG/M metagenome (GOLD analysis project Ga0075954, IMG submission 68018) | Parcubacteria bacterium GW2011_GWA2_43_9b | reverse complement strand
CGTCTTTGACATAAATGAAATCACGGGCAATTTTAGGACTGGCCAAAGATAATTTTTGGCCGGACAGCGCGTTCTTGATCAGGGTGGGAATGAGGCGGCCGGGCTCTTCATAATCGCCGTAGACGGAGAAAAGGCGCAGAGTGATTACAGGCAGTTTTTCCGAGACGGCGAAATTCTGGCAAAGCAGAGTTTGGCCGGCTTTGGCTACGGCATAATAAGTGTTGGGTTCCAGTATTTCATTTTCACACATGGGGTGATTTTTGCGGCCGTATTCGGAAGAGGAGCCGGTGTTAATGAACATTTTAACGCCGGCCTTTTTTGCCGTTAGCAACAGATTCAAGGTGCCGTTAAGCGCGGTCCGGAATATCTGTTCTGTGTCGGTCTGATAATGATATGCGCCATAAACGCTAAGGTGATAGATAATAGCCGGTTTGATCCGGCTGATAATTTTTTCTATGGCCTTTTTGTTTTGGATATCCGCCCGATGGCAATGCAGCCGTTTAAGGATTGGCGTGAGCCGCCACAGATCGGAATTGGGGCGCGTCAGAATATGCACTTTATCGCCTCTGGCGACTAATTCTTTGACCAAATTAGCTCCGATAAATCCGCTGGCGCCGGTAATAAATACTTTCATACCAGGTAGTAGAAATTTGACTTAATACTTAATCTTGCAACGGTTTATTAAAATTTATAAATTTACCGGGTTTGTAAAAAATTGGCAATCTTTTTTGGTGAAAAATAACCAGTCAAATTTTCACTACCTGGCATAATTGAATAAAAAAAGAAGATTATATATTCTCATATAAAGGTATATAAAATTATCTGTTTTGTCAATTTAAAACTTTCTTTGCCAATCCCTACCATTTCTGGGAGCGTGGAACCAATGAAAATACCAACGGCTTAATTCGAGACTATTTCCCGAAGAAAACCGACTTCACTGTTGTGTCGAAAGAAGAAATTCGTTATGTTGAGAATGAACTAAACAGCCGACCCAGAAAACGCCTTAACTGGAAAACACCATTAGAAGTATTCAGTGTTGCACTTGGGGGTTGAATTCAGTTAGCTGACTATTGACAAATGATGATAGAGTATGATATCATATTATTGAGTGAAAAGCGGGTTAGTTTATTTAAAAATTTGTAGTTAATGGATTTAAAAGCGTAGGAGGTGTAAGATGAAGATTGTTCTGGTCGGGCGGGATATGGCGCCGTCGCAGGCGTTCGCCATGTTGGCGGAAGAATTAAAAAAGGCTGGCCACGAGGTCGCGCTTTTTGCCGGCTATGGCAAGCCGTTGGATGTTCCTTTGGCGGAAATCTTATCGGCGATTGAGGCGGCCAATTGCGTCGTTATCGGTATGTCTTCTTCGGCCGACTTGGCCGAAGAAGAAATCGCGGCGGCCAGGCAGGCAACAGCCATAAGCGTACCTTTCGGTTTATACGTTGATAGCTACGGCGCCTGCGCGAAAGAATGGTTCGCGGAATTTCGCGAAAAAGCCGATTTCCTTTTCGTTATCAACGAGGGCGAGCGGGAAAAAGCCGGCAAGATTTTTTCGCCCACCAGAATCATAATTTCCGGAAATCCAACCTGGGAGCAATTCACATTCCCGAAATTTTCCCGGCGAGAGGCGCGCTGGGCCGTTGGGGCGGCTGATGATGAGATTTTGATTTTGTCGCCCGGTTGTAAAAGCCCGGTTATCAATATCTTGTTGTGGGGCACTTTGCTTGATGCCCTGAATGAGATTAAGGGTTTTAAGTTCAGAATTGTCTTCTGCTATCACCCGGGCGATCGCACGGTGTCAGCCGCGGATCCGGCATTGATCGTGAAATATAAGAAAGAGTCCGGCTGCGATGTTGATGATCTGAAACTTAACCTTAATATCTACGGCCATCTGTTTGATTTTTCTCCGGTACCCGTCGGCATTACGCCGTTGGGCTTGAACACTGCGGACATTTTGACGGGAGCGGATTTGGTTGTGGACTGGGATACGACGGTGGCTATCGGCGCCGCTCTGATGAGAATTCCGGTAATTTCCGCCGCTTCCATTATCGGTAGGCGACAGAAGTTTTTTAACACCAAGATGGAAACTTTGAAGGTCTGTGAACTAAAAGTTTCCCGTTTGGTGCGGGGTCCGGAGGAGATGGAAAGGGCAATTCGAGAGTTATTAACTCCGGAGGGAGCGGCGGCACAAAAAAAGATACAGGAGGAATTTTATCCGGTGTCGCCGGATAAAGGGGCCTCGGTTAGAATTATGGCCGAGGCGTTAGAAGTTAGAATCCAAGAAATAAAGAAATAAAATAGTTCTCTAATACTATGCTCCCGTGTGGCAACGCGCGGGAGTTTTTATTTTGGCAAGAGCTTGTTATGATTCATTTTTTAATGATAAGATATGGTTATTATTCGTTTAATTTAGTTTTATGATGGCGAATAAAATTAAACCATTTTTCAAGCAGCATTGGCTGGCGCTCGTTTTGGCCGTGGTGGTCGGCTTGATTTCGGCTTCGCCCCAGCTCTTGGCGATTATTAGTTTGGGCGCCGAGTATCAGAATATACCGTTTTTTGGCATCAACGATAATTTATATTATACGGCCAAAATTCAGGAAATCGCGGACGGGCACTGGACCGCGGCCTCGCCGTTTATGTTTGAGTATAAAAACGTTTATCCTCTGGTTTTGCCCATCGGCGAATCCTTTTATTTTATTTTAAGCAAATTATTTTGGCTGTCGGCGCCGGGCGCCGTTCTACTGGCAAAATTTTTATTTCCCGCGGTGTTGTTTTTTTTAATATATTGGCTGATTTTTAAAATCATTCAGCAAGATATTGGCGCCTGGCCTGAAAAAATTACCAGTCTCGCGGGCGGGCTATTAGTTGTGTTGGGCTATAATTTAATTGATTTTAAAAACGCCGGTCTTTTTATTCTCGGCCAAAAGCCCTATTTTTCTTTGCCGCTTTGGACGCGGCCGGTCAATCCCATCACCGGCGCGCTGTTGCTGATGATATTTTTATTGCTTATCTGGCGAATCATTAACCGGCCAGAGTCGTTGGCAAAATACGCATTCTTGTGGCCAGGCTTGATAATGGGATCAATGATTTATTATTTTTTCAGCTGGGGCGCGGCTATGTCGGTGCTGGGAGTGTTGGCGGTTATTTATTTAATCAAAAAAGAATACCGGATTTTTCAACAATTTTTATTGGTATTTTTGACCAGTTTTTTAATTTTATTGCCCTATTGGATCGGTTTGCGGCTGTCGGTCGGCGCCACAAATTGGCAGCAGATGTCAACGCGGAGCGGTATGCTATATACGCATCAGCCATTGCCCAACAAGGTCTTGCTGGCCGCTTTAGCGATTTTTTTGCCCTGCTTATTTTACGAATTTTACAAAAAACGCCAAGCGGGCGAAAAACTGGCCGATTGGTGGTGGTTTTGTTTGTCGTTTTTACTGGGAGGCCTGTTGGCATTAAATCAGCAAATAATAACCGGCCGGACCATTTGGCCATATCATTTTGTCCAATATACCATCCCGCTGGCGATGATCGCTATAGTAATTTTATTTTTTAATTTCATCAGGCCTAAAATGCCAAAAATTTGGCTGTCGGGGATAGTTTTAATATTTATTTCTGTGGTGGCTTTTGCTTTGGCGACTATTCGTAGCCACCCGTTTTGGGCGGATAAAATGCGGGGGATGCAACAGTCCGCTCCGGTGTTAGCGTGGTTAAATAATAACACTTCGAAGGATGCGGTGGTTTTAGTGAAGGAACCGGAAAATAATCTGGCGACTTTAATTCCGGCTTTAACCGTTGATAATGTTTATTGGACGGATTGGTTTCCGTTGAGTTTGATTCCGGTCGAGCGGATTTACCATAATTACCTAATTTATTTAAGAATCAACGAAATCAAACCTGCCAAGGCGCGCGAATATCTTAAAGAGCATCAGAGTGAAATTAGAAGTTCGTTTTTTGTTGATTTGCGCATGGTTTTTGACCGGGGCGACAGCGAATACATCAATGAAAAAATAGAACAAATCGCGGCCGATTATCAGGGCTTCGCGCAAAAGGATTTAGCCGCTGAATTAAAAAAATATCGCCTGGATTATATCGTATCTTCCGGCCCGTTGTCCCAAAGTTTGCGGAATGAATTGCCAACGGCCAAAGATGTTTTTAATTCCGGCAATACCTTTATTTATAGTTTTTAGACAGGCGTGAAAATAAAAATACGGGCGTTCCGCGTTAACGCGGAACGCCCGTATTTTAGATGGTTATTTTATGATCGGAAAAAACTTTTTATGCAGTCGCAGACTTTTTTGATGTCAGTTTTATAGATTTTTATATCTCCCACGCCTTGCAGGTGTTTAACGTAGAGTTCATAATTTCTTTTTTTGATGTCAGTTTTATAGATTTTTATATCTCCCACGCCTTGCAGGTGTTTAACGTAGAGTTCATAATTTCTTTTCATTCTTTTTGTCCTGGCCGGCAAAAAATGAAATTGGCCGAGGCCTAAGGCCGCTTGTAGATCGGTGAATTTAAAATTATAGCCGATAACATTATGCAGATCGTCGCCGCCCGTTCCGCGCGCGGGTCGCCCCTGATCCTTAAGCATGCGCAATTTATTATGTAGCGCCGGATCATCGGTCACAATCATTCCGCCCTGTCCCGTGGTAACGGTTTTATTAGCCGAGAATGAAAAACAGCCGGCTTGCCCGAAAGTGCCCAGATATTTTCCTTGATGCTTGGACATTAAGGCCTCGGCCGCGTCTTCCACCACGAATAATTTATGTTGATTGGCGATTTTAAGTATTGATTCCATATCAGCCGCGCGGCCAGTAACATGAACCGGAACAATAGCTTTGGTTTTTGGCGTGATGGCGCGGATTATCGCGTCAACGCCGATATTCAAGTTGTCCGGATTAACATCAACTAAAACAGGCTTGGCGCCGGTTAAATCAACCGCGTTGGCGGTGGCGATAAAAGTCATATCCGGTACGATAACCTCGTCGTCTTTTCCGATACCCAATGCTTTTAACGCCAAGAAAATAGCCGCTGTGCAACTGGTTGCGGCCACGCCGTATTTGGCGCCCACTAAACCGGCGATTTTTTGTTCAAACCGCGTCGCCAGTTCACCTTCGTTGACATAATTGTTATCCAATGCCCGCTTGATGAATTGCCGTTCTTCTTGGCTGCCGACCTGGGGCAGCCACCAAGGAATTTTTTTATTTTTGTTCATATTAGGAAATAATTCTGGGTTTGGGTAAAGGCATGATGAATTTGCCTTTATAGCCCAACTTGCGCATCAGCGCCATCAGTTCTTCACCGATGTGCCAGGAAAGCATCAGGGCGTACTCCGGCTGTTCTTTAAATAATATTGCCTCGTCTACGACGGGAATGTGCGTGCCGGGAGTAAAAAGTCCGATCTTTGGCGAACCTTTTTTTTCGCAGGTGTAATTTAGCAGATGCTTATCTATCTTACAGAAAGAAAGCAAAGTATTTGACCTGGCCGGGGAGCCGATGCCGACGATTTTTTTACCGTTCTTTTTGCATTCCAGGAGCAATTTTAGCAGTTCATTTTTTGCGGCATGGGCTTTTTGCGCGAATTTCTTCAGTTCTTTGGCGTCATATAAGCCCGCCGCTTTTTCTTGCGTTAGCAGTTTTTTTGCTTGTTGGCTCATTGATTTTCTGCCCTTTTGGGCATAGACGCGGAGAGAGCCGCCGGCCGCCGGTATGCTTTCAGCGTCAATTATGCTCATGCCGAACGATGAAAATAATTTTATCAGGGGTTTTAATGAATAGAATCGCAGATGATCGTGATAGATGCAATCAAATTGCGATTTTTTTACGGTCTCCAGCAGATATTGCGACTCCGACACGAAAATGCCATCTTCGGTCAGCAAATCTTTAATGCCCTCAACCAGCTCAAAAAGTTTGTTGACGTGGGCAAAAGTATTGGTCATCGCTATCACTTTGGCCTTTTTTTGTTTGGCGATGATGCGGCGCGCCACTTTTTGGCTGAAAAATTCCTGAATCGTGGGTATCCCGTTTTTATTGGCTATTTCAGCCATATTGGTCGGTTCAACTCCCACCACCCGCATGCCTTTGGCTTTGAATCCTTGAAGCAAGGTTCCGTCATTGGAGCCGATGTCAATGACCAGGTCGCCGGGTTTTACATTATAATCGCGGATTATCAGATCCGCCAAAGAACGAAAATTCCGGATAAGCATATTGGTCATGCCGGTGCGATAACTATAATTTAAAGGAAAGGCCGCCGATGGCTCCGCGATATAATCAAGCTGGACCAGTCCGCAATTCGGGCAGCGGCAAAAATTAAGCGGATAGGTCAGTTCCGGATTCTGCAATTCGGTTTTATTGAGATAAGACGATGTCAACGCCTGATGTCCGAGCGGCAAAATTGTCTCCAGGTTCTTTCGTAAGCAAATCTGGCAGGCCGATAGTGTCCCGATTAAATTCATTTCTTTTTTCATTGCCCCTACAAATTACGAATTTGGACTCATTACGAATATATTATTTGTAATTGAGTTTTTTGCGTAATGGCAGAATTTAACGTAAGGATGATATTATAGTAGCAAAAACGGCAATTTATGACAAGTATTGACAAGATTTTTATATTGTGATAAGATACAAAAAGTCAAAAGAGCATTTTTTGGTACCTTAAAAAAAGAAATTAAAGATCGAAAAGGAGGCGATTCTATGGACAAATCTAGGGACAAAAAGGTGGTTTTGGTTACTGGGGGTTTTGGCGGAATCGGCTTTGCGACCGCAAAACTGTTTTCCGAAAAGGAATATAAGGTTATCATAGCTGATAAAGAAGTCAAAAATGTGCCGCCAAATTGCGTTGCATTCTCCTGTGATTTCAGAAATATCACGGAGATAAAAGCGCTTTTCCGGTTTTGCCGGGAAACTTTTGGCCGGCTCGATGTCCTCGTGACGGCTCATGGCATCTTCAATGCGGCCAAATGCACCGAAGCAACAGAGGAGGACTTCAATGGAGTGATGGAAACTAACTTCAAGGCGGTTTTCTTCTGTTGCCAAGAGGCGCTCCGATTGATGGATGAAGGCGTTATCATTAATATCGGATCGAGCGTTGGTATCGCCGCCGATAAAGATTCGCCGATCTACTCTGTATCTAAAGCGGCTGTTCATCATTTGACGAAGTGCTTGGCACAGGAATACGGTCGACGAGTTCGGGTTAACGTGATCGCTCCGGGACCCGTTGATACACCTCTGCTTCGTAAGGCCTTTAATGAAGATATGGCAGTGATTGAAGCCTATCGCAAAATGGCTTTGCGCGGTATCGCGAAACCTGAAGAGATTGCTCGTGCGATTCTTTTTATGGCGAGCGACGCATGCAAGTTCATGAACGGGGCGGTTGTCCCGTTTGACGGTGGAGAGAGTATTTTGTACGCCGGTGAACCGGCGAAATAATTTACAGATTCGTACTTTCGCACTAAGACTAAGGAGGTGGCGTAAAATGAGAGTTAGCGAGATATTTTCCGAAGTATATAATGAAGTTTTGTCAGATGATATCAACGAAGGCCTGATCGGAACCGACCATGATATTCATCATGCTCTGCGAGTTGCGGAGCGAGCAAGACAAATAGCTTACGATGAATGGCGGGATGAGCGTTTGGCCGATCTGGCTGGCTTGGCCGGATTGTGCCATAATGCAGACCGTTTCTTGCAAGCTAAGTTAAAGATTGGCCATCGAGATGTCGCGCCAGAGCAAGTTAGGGAACTTCTTGAAAAAAGGCTCGGCAAAGCGGCGCTGAAACCGGCTGAACGAGAGAAGGTGATTTTGGCAGATCTAAATCATGGTTTGCCAAACAGTCAGGATGACAGTCCGGTGCAGATTGCCTTAATGGATGGTGATAGGCTTGTCAATCTTGACGCCGATGTTATCATTCGCTCGGCGCAATTTTACGCGCCCGAAGGTTTGCCGGCGATCGACTTCAACCACTATCTTGATGACCCGGAAGCGACTTTTCGGGAACCCAAGAGTGTCGTCAGGGATCTGAAGTTCAATCTTGAATGGGTACAAGAAGGAACTCCGGTTTGCGTTCGCACACGCCTGGGCAAGGAGCTGGGCCTCGAGAGAAAATTTTTTTTCGATATGTTTTTTAGAGTGTTAAAGAAACAACTTTTGGAAGAAAAGATTTTATCTTCCGAAAGATAATTGTCGCGCCCGATGGATCAATATGTCCATCGGGCGCTTTTTTATTAAAGTTCAACTTTTCCACTTAAATCGGATTTATTTTTCAAATTTGCTTTTTTTATTTTTTATTGTTATTATAATATTTGGGATACTATGATTCATTTTTGCTAAAATTACCAAAATTAAAATAAAGCCCCACCTGCTATGGTTGGGGTAATTAAATTATTATTATTAAATTAAGAGATTATGAAAATTTTTTTTGTAACGCCTAAATTGAATTTTATAACCGCCGGCGGGACCACGGACGAGTATGATTTAACCTATCGGACATTGCTAAATATGGGCCACGATGTGGCGGTGGTGACGGCTTTTTCTAAAGCCAATAACATTCCTTTTGAGTTGCCGTATAAAGTTTATGAAGAGCGGATACCCTCCAAGCGGCAATTAGGAATTCAAAAAGGCCTTTTTAAAATTTTCAGAAAATATTCCGACAAAGCCGATATTTTTTTTGTGGACGGACAGGTGGGTCTGTACGCGGCCGGAATGTACCGGGTTTTTGGCGGCCAGGTGCCGGTGGTGGCGTATTTTAACCGCGAGCTTTTTGCCTGGCCGGCCAATATTTCTACTCTTTTTCCGATGGCGCCCAAAGGCAGAATTTTTAAAAAAATCAAGCAAAAGATCCGTTTTTTTGTTGAGCGATATTTGATGATACCGTTCACGGACGGCATTGATCTGGTGGCCTTTACGAGCCCCTTTTTAGAGGAAAGCTATAAGAATTTTGGCATGAAAACAACGGGCAAGAGCATGTTGCTGGGCGACGCGTTTGATTTTCGGGGTCTCATGAAAAAATATAATATATCCGAAGACACTTATATCAAGAGAAATAAAACTAAAGGGCCGTACACCATTTTTTATTCAAGCCGAATGGCTCCCGGCAAAGGGTTTGACTTGTTGCTCACGGCTTTTTCTCGGCTTAAGAATAAAGATAATTTTCGTTTGGTTTTGGGCGGCACGGGCCCCGAGGAGCAATATATCAAAGATATGGTCAAAGACCTGAAGCTGGAATCATACGTGGAAATGCCCGGCTGGATGACCAAAGAAGATTTATATAAGCGGCAAACCGAGCAAGTTGATATTTTCGTCCAAGCCCGCTGGCGCCGCGATATGACATCTATGTCATTGCAAACGGCGATGTTATTCGGCTTGCCTTCGGTTTTGCCCGGGGGCGGCGGGTTGCAATGGGTGGCGCGGGACAGCGCAATTTATTTTGAAGACAATAATGTGGACGATTTGGCGCGCCAGATTGAACAGCTCGGCGACAATCGCGAATTACGGGCCAGGCTGTCAAAACATTGCTATGTTAGAATGGATCATCCGGAAATGAATCATATCAGCAGAATTACGGAGTTGCGCGAACGGATGGAAAAATTAGCGGCTGATAATCATACAAACAATGAAGAAAAAAAATAGAAAAAAAGCGTTGATTACCGGCATAACCGGACAAGACGGCTCGTATTTGACAGAGTTGCTACTGGGAAAAGGCTATCAGGTTTTTGGGTTGCAGCGGCGCGGCAGCCTGCCCAATACCCACCGGGTGGATCATCTGTATAAACATCCCAACTACCCTCAATTTGAGCTGACTTACGCGGACTTGGCTGACAGCTCTAATTTGACGCGGGTTATCAATAAAATCAAGCCGGACGAAATTTATAATTTGGGCGCCATGAGCCATGTGGGCATCAGCTTTGACGTGCCCGAATACACGGCCAATACCAATGCTTTGGGGCCGCTGCGCATTTTAGAAATTATCCGCAATCTGCATTTTCCGATTAAATTTTATCAGGCCAGCTCTTCCGAAATGTTCGGGAAGACTTTAGCTATGCCGCAAAATGAAACCACGCCGTTTAATCCTCAATCGCCCTACGGGCTTTCCAAGGTTTTTGCTTTTCACATTACAAAAATTTTCCGCGACAGTTACAACATCTTTGCTTCCAACGGCATTTTATTCAATCATGAGTCGCCCAGGAGAGGATTCAATTTTGTGACGCGCAAAATAACTTTGGGATTGGCGCGGATAAAAATCGGAACGCAAAAAGTCCTGAAACTCGGCAATCTTAATGCCAAGAGAGATTGGGGCTATTCCAAGGATTATGTTGAGGCGATTTGGCGCATTTTGCAGCATGACAAGCCCGATGATTTCGTTATCGCCACCGGTGAAAATCACAGCGTCCGCGAGTTTGTTGAGGAAGCGGCAAAGCATTTGGATATGGAGATTGAATGGGTTGGCCGCGGACTGGCCGAGCGGGGGATTGACCGGAAAACAGGGAAGACGGTGGTTGGAATTGATCCGATTTATTTCAGGCCGAGCGAAGTGGAGGTGCTTTTGGGTGATCCTTCTAAAGCTCGCGATATTTTGGGCTGGAAGCCGCGGACTACTTTTAAGAAATTGGCCCAGCTGATGGCCAAGGCCGATTTTGATTATGCCAAGCAAGAGGCTAAAATGGGCCAGCCAACCATTAATCCCAGACGATTTTATATCAAATAACGCGGTGAAAAAAATATTTCATAAAAATAAATTATTCGCGATTCAAGTTAAGTCAATGAGGCCGGGGTCAAAACCCATAACGCTCGGCAAAGGAGCATTGCAGCTTCTGACATTTAAGCATAGTCGGGGCAGGGTCGTTGAGGCGCATTTTCACGAACCAAAACAAAGGATGACGAAGCAATTGCAAGAATGTCTGATTGTGTCAAAAGGCAGAATTAAAGTTACCTTGTATGATGACGGGAAAAAAATGTTCAAAAATTTATATTTGCGCGCCGGCGAGGCGATAATTTTTCTGTCGGGTGGCCATAAGGTGGAGGTTAAAGAAGACGCCGAAATGTACGAAATTAAGAACGGGCCTTTTATTGACGATTTGTTGATCGGCTTTAGGTTTAATTTTCGGGCAATCAGGTCGGCCAGCATTGTTAAAGCTTGCTGATCGCGGCTTTTATTGATTCCGCTACTCCACACTTTGCTCAAATTAGCCGGCAGGGAAACCTCCATAATTGAGCCGATGAAATTGATTAACGTCGCGTCATCGTCTTGGAAATTTTTTAGTTGTTCTTGGACCAGATAAGGCAGTTGTTCTATCTGAACACATCTTTTTACGGCCGGCAAACAATTGTAGAAAACATCGCCGAAAGTTATTACCGGTTTTTTCAACAGGACGGCTTCCCAGCCGGTCGTGCCGGTGATGACCGTGATGAGTTTGGCGTTGGCGATAATTTGGAAAGATGTGATGTCGGGATCTATCAGTTTAACATTGGGAATTTTTTTTAGTTCTTTATAATAGGAATGCGGCCGGTAGCCGAGCATGCTGGGATGTTCTTTAACGTATAGTTTGAAATGCACTGGCAATGATCTGGCAATTTGTTTTATCAGGTTTATCTGATCGGTCCAAAATGGCGCGAAAAGCATGGTGGTGATCTCCGGTTCCAGGTGCAACGGAAAAAACGCGTAGTCCTCCCGGAAGTCGGCTTTGTCATAAAGATGTTCAAACCCTATGAGCGTCCGTAATTTTCTTTTCAGCCGATCTAAAAAATAGTGCCACGGAGTTCCTTCGGCGTAATCTTGATGTTTTTTGGCCGCGAAATACCGGACAATCGTTTTTATGAACCAGCGCCAGGAATCAAAAAAGTTTTTCGGCAGAAACCAGCGGTAGTTTGACCAGCGGTTTTTTGGCTTTTTAACGTCAGCTTCGGCCCAATAGGCAAGGCAGGCCAGAGGATTATGCCTGAATTTGGCAAGATAAATTTGGGCTTTTTTAGCAGACGGGCTGGCGGCGCCCGTTATTTTTAATTGATTGAACGTTTCTTCAGCCCAGCTTAAATTTTTATAATCTTCCGTTAAGGTGCATTCGTCGTTAATTCTGGTTTCCGAAATAACGAGGGTTAAGATTCCTTTTTTTTTGGCAATTTGATATAAAAGCATTGAGCCGACGCAGCCGACAACGGTAAATATTACGGCAGACGGTTTTTCTTCGTCCAAAAATTTGATGATTGTTTTGGCCTGAACCTGAACGATTCTTAGCATTTCTTCGTGGCTATATTTGGGGTTGTTATAAGGATATTCCCGGATCATCTGGCTGTGCATCAACACGCGGTCCACCGTTAAACAATGCCAAAGATTGGGGAAGCCGTATTTTTGTTCCAAGTTTTTAAGATATTCCAGATCAAGCGGTTCGTTTTTAAAACCGTTATGAATATCTTCGTCCAATATCAAGGAAGTGTATTTGATATCCGTTTGGTTTCGAAGAAATTCATAGCTTGAGCGAAGCTGGGCATAGGCGCAAAATTCAGCCACGCCGTATTTTTTCTTCAGAACTATGGCGATCGCGTGGCTGATATAGGCAAATCTTCTTTGCGAGAAAAAGCATATTTTCATATATTCTATTTTCAGTTGATTTAATAAAGGTTTATTCCTTTGAATTACGAAACTTGTATTCCTCCTCCCCTTAAACAAGGGGAGGAGGAAGGAGGGGTAATTCCTGAATTTAAAATTACCTCCCCCGTAAAGGGGCGTGGCCCCCACGGGCTTTACGCCCCAACCCCTCCTTGACCAAGGAGGGGAGGCAATAAGGGTGTTTCGTAATTCAAAGTCTATTTTATATTAATTGATCAGCAGGCTAATGTCAACAATCTTGACACCTGTTGACATTGTTTGACACTTCAGTTAAGATGATAAGATGAATGAAGAAATCAAATCCGAAGCGGTCTATACCACAGCGGAAACCCAAAAAATATTAAAGGTCAGCAGTAGCACCATAAAGCGGCTTTTAAAAAAGGGGTTAATTCGGGCGAATAAAATCGGCGGCCAGTACCGGATTTTAGGCAAGGAAATTTTACGCTTGGTTTCTCCGGAAGTTGAAAAGAAAGCCATTAAATCATATCTTGATTTTAAACGTCAGATGGCGGATAAAATCAATAAGTGGTAATTATTTTTTTGAATCTATGATTTTTAAGAAGAATAAATTAAACGAGTTGGCCGGGTTTTTCTACCGGGCTTACTGGGGATATAAAAAGCAGATACTGATTTTAACGGCCCTGGGCTTTTTAAGCAGTTTGCTTGAAGGCGTGGGCATCAACGCCGCCATTCCGATGTTTTCTTTTATTGCCGGAGGCGGCGTTAAGAGCGAGGATGCGATCACGAAAGCGATTCAAAATTTTTTCAATTTTTTTCATATAAATTTCAGTCTGAAATATCTGTTTATTTTTGTCTGTCTTTTGTTGCTGTTGAGAGTGTTGGTTCTGTTGATCTCAAATTACATCAAGATTAAGATTACCGCCACTTATGAAGAGAAAACCCGCGGTAATTTATTTAAAATGACGGCGCAAGCCCGCTGGCCGTATCTGCTGAAGCAAAAATTAGGCCATTTGGACACTATTTTAATGACCAATGTGGCGCAAGGCGGCATTTTATTGCAAAGCATCAGCGACAGTTTTATGATCGCGGCGAGCTTGATAATTTTCCTTTTAGTGGCCATTAATATCTCTTGGAAGATAACTTTAATAACGATGATTTTAGGCGGGTCAATATTCATATTTTTCAGGAATTTTTTGTATCAAACGAGAGCTTTTTCCAGGGAACAGGAAAAGGTCAATAGGCAAACAGCTCACTTGATCAATGAAAATATTATGGGCATGAAAACGGTTAAAACAATGTCGGTTGGCGCCATGATTATCGTTAAGGCGGAAGAATACTTTGCCGCGTTGAAGAAATTGAAAATTAAAACCGCTTTTTTCCGGATTTTTACCGACGCTTTGATTCAGCCGATCGGATTATTTTTTGTCTTTGTCATTTTCGCCGTATCATATAAAACAAAGGCCTTTAATATCGCCGTTTTGGCGGCGATAGTTTATTTGATTCAAAGGATTTTTATTTATACGCAACAACTTCAGAACATAATTTATTCCATGGCCAATACCGCTCCTTACGTCAATAAGATGCTGGAATATCAAAATGAGGCCGCCGGCAATAAAGAAAGCGATAACGGCAACGTTAATTTTAAATTTTGCGATTCGTTGGAATTTAAAAATGTCGGTTTCGGCTATGATGCCAGAAAACCGATTTTGAGCAACCTCAATTTTAATGTCCAAAAAGGAGAAATGGTCGGCCTGATCGGGCCGTCGGGAGCCGGCAAGACCACGGTTGTTGATATGATTTTACGGCTGCTTGATCCGTCTGCCGGGAAAATTTTATTGGATGGCCTTGACGTAAAAGAGATCAAAATGAGCGAATGGCGGAAAAATATCGGTTATGTTTCCCAGGACATTTTTTTAAAAAACGACACCATTACCAATAACATAAAATTTTATGATGATTCCATAACCGAGACGGCAATGGAAAGAGCGGCCGCCATGGCCAATATCCATGATTTTATTCAAAGCTGTCCCAATAAATACCAAACGGTTATCGGCGAGCGGGGCTTGCTGATTTCGGTGGGGCAAAGACAGAGAATTGTTATTGCCAGAATTTTGGCCAGGCAGCCGCAGATTTTGATCTTGGATGAAGCGACGAGCGCCCTGGATAATGAATCGGAGACGCAAATTCAGAAAGTCATTGAAAATCTGAAAAATCAGATTACGGTTTTGGTTATAGCGCACCGGCTTTCAACCATCGTCAACTCCGACCGTCTGCTGGTTTTGGACGGCGGCAAAATCATTGAAGAAGGCGCGCCGCAAATGCTGCTGAATGACGAAAACTCGTATTTTTATAAAGTTTATAATATAAAAAATAATTAATTTTAAAACATTTATGGCGCATTTTTTAGACAATAAAACCATTTTAATAACTGGCGGAACCGGTTCTTTCGGCCAGAGTTTCACTAAGTATCTGCTGGATAATTTTAAGGTCAGAAAAGTTATTGTTTTCAGCCGCGATGAATTGAAACAATTTAATATGCAGAAGGAATATTATGATAAGCGGTTGAGATTTTTTTTGGGCGATGTCAGGGATTTGCGCAGATTGCAAAGGGCTTTTAACGGAGTTGATATCGTGGTGCACGCGGCGGCCTTAAAGCAGGTGCCGATGCTGGAATACAACCCTTTTGAGGCGGTCAAAACGAATATCTTA
>Ga0075954_112_pt1 | contig 15684 bp, 16 predicted proteins | sample RifGroA2_FD_68018 | JGI IMG/M metagenome (GOLD analysis project Ga0075954, IMG submission 68018) | Parcubacteria bacterium GW2011_GWA2_43_9b | reverse complement strand
AAGACATTGCGGCTATTCAGGAAAACATAAGATAAATGGGCTAAAACGCAATATTGTCATAGACAGCCAAGGCAATCCGCTGGCTATTACCTGTTGCCGCGCCAACCATCATGACCAAAAGCTGGCGCTAAAAACTGTCGACCGAATAACTGTTAGCGGAAAAATCAGGAGGCCGAAAAGATTGGGCGCGGACAAGGGCTATGATTCTGACGAACTGAGGCGCGGGCTTAAAAGCCGAACGATTAAGCCAGTATTGATTAGGAGAGACAACAACGAAAAGAATATTACCAAGCTGGAAATCAGGGAAAAGAGGTATTGTTGCCAAAGATGGAAAGTTGAAAGGAGCTTTAGCTGGCTTAACAACAACCGCCGGGTTGACCGATTTATGGAAAAGAAAACCTCAACTTATCAGGGATTCTGCCATTTGATGTTTATTAAATATTACCTTAAAAAACTTAGCAAATGAGTTTTGAAACCATCTCATACTAAGTTGCAAGAATGGGGCTACACTTTGGTCTATAAAGAGGTAACTTATGACGGAGATGGGGATGTAAAGGGAAATTGTGATGCAGAACTTGTACTAAAAGTGGTAAAGGACTATTTTGAGAAAAAATTTGAAAAAGCCGTTATCGTGACCAGCGATGGGGATTACGCGGGATTAGTCAAATTTTTAAAAGAGAAAAATGTTTTTCGTTCTCTCGTCTCGCCAAGTAATAACTGCTCTTTTCTTTTGCGTAAGCTTAATATTCCCATAGTTTATTTAGATACCCAGCGTCGCAAATTGGAGAAGTTTATTTAAAAGAAAAAGCCCCCAACGGGGATGTCCCCGCCAGGGTCTCTTTCATGGTGATATTTACAGTATAATTTTATGGCGAACGCTTGTCAATAGTGGACAAATAATAGTAAAAATCTCAAGATCACCGCAGAAATTGTGAAAAAAATTAAAGAGGAGGCGGGGAAGGAAAACACGGAGGTATAATTTGTCTATTCTAATGTTCTCAAGAACTTTGGAATAAACGATAAGTTGTTTAAAAATAGAAAAAGACAAATGGAGGTATAGATATGTACGTAATAATTGTTGATGACGGTAAAAGTTTAAAGGCACAATAAAAGGGGAGGTGTTTATGTGGAAAATAAATAGAACAAGCGACGAAGGGATAATCACCTCACCCAACCCCTCTCCTCAATTGAGGAGAGGGAGAATCGGAGATTATAAAAGCCCGCTGGGACTAGCGTCTCAGGGGCTTTTTTCTTTTTTATTGCGATAAAACAACTTTGATATCCGGCTGGGGTTGTTTTTCCAGCCACGGACAGTGGCGTCGGGCTTCTAATTTTGCCTTATGAAATTTGCTGACGAATCTTTGAAGCAGGGCGATATTTTCGCATCTCGCCGAGAGGATTTTTTCTTCGTTTTCCAAAAATTTTCCATAGTTAAATATAGCTTCTTTAACAATCCCAGCGCAGCCGTCGCAGAGAGGGTAAGTTTCCCTTTTACCGCAATCATAGAGGATTAGAGAATGGTTTACGTGAGTAAGAGTTAGAAGTCGCGCCAGTTTTGTATCAGTGAACATAGAAGATCCGAAACAAAAAGCGCAGGGAATAATTTCCGGTATGGAATTTATGGTTGTTTTCGGATCCAATGTTTCTTCCAGAGTTTTGGAAATGCCGAAAGACAGCAGTAAATCTTTAAAGTTTTCGCTAAACTCTCGGTTTATGATTTCAATTTTTGCTCCATGCGTCGGGTCGCCGCCTATAATCAGTGTTACGTTCATATTGTCCTCCTTTGATAAAATTGTTGTATGTGATTGTTAAATAACGGGCGTTGAATTCCTTCCAACCTCCAGAGCTAAGTTCAGCTTTGCCTTTACGAAGGGAAGGGGTAGATAAATCCTCCCTAACCCTCCTTTACAAAAGGAGGGAATAAATTGATTTTATTTATTCGTGAACGGCAAGAGCGCCATGAAGCGGGCGCGTTTGATGGCGGTGGCTAAAATGCGCTGGTGCTTGTGGCAGGTGCCGGTGCGGCGAGGCGGCAATATCTTTGCCTGGCCGCTCAAAAAATTCCGCAGAATTTCTATATTTTTGTAGTTAACGGTATCAATATTTTCGGTGCAAAAGTAGCAACTCTTATTCATGTAACATGTAACATGTAACATGTAACAAAACAGCAAAATTCAACATTTTTGTTATATGTTATATGTTTTTTGTTTTATGATTTAAAACGGTATATCCTTAACATTAACTCCGCTGTTTGGTTCTTCGTCGCTAAAATTCATGTCTTCGTTCGCATCGATGACGGGAATTTGCTCGTCGGCGGGCGGAGCGGGGGCGGGGGAATTATAACCGCTGGAAGTCCCGGAGGAATCGCCGGGAACCCCGCCTTTCGGTCCAAGCTGCATATTTTCCATGATAATTTCGGTTCTATATCTTTTTGAGCCGTCCTGTGCCTGCCAGGAGCGGGTTTGAATGCGTCCTTCAACCAAAAGAAGTTTCCCTTTGTTCAAATATCGGCTACAGATATCCGCCAGCTTGCCAAAAGCTACGATATTATGAAACTCAACCGTTTGTTGTTTTCCGCCGGATTTATCGGTATAGAAGCGGTTCGTGGCGAGGCCGAAATTAACAACCGATTGGCCAGAGGGTAGCGTTTTCAGTTCCGGATCTTTGGTAACGTTGCCTAAAATTATAGCTTTGTTGAAATTCATACATTCCTACATATTACGAATGGAAACTAATTACGAATAATTTTGTCATAGCGTTTTTATAGAGAAATGATGGCTATGGTATTCGTAATTGGGGGTAATTCGTAATTTGTAGGTCCTTATTATTTTAACAGCTCTTCCAACTTTCTATCCAACTCTTCAATTCCGACTTTTTCCGTTCTGGCGGTGGAAATTTCTTCCGCCGGAATTCCGGTGGCCATTGGTTTGATTCTGGCCGGCCGTTTAACTTTAGCTTTTTCATCAGCCGTAAGAATCAAATGGCGCAAAACATCATTATTTAATTCCAGAAATTTTGTCAGTTCATCTATTTTTTCCGGTTCAGCCGTAAATTCAACGGTAGCATAAATTCCGGAATTTCGTTTTTTTATTGAGTAGCTCAAGCGTTTTTTTTCGCCGATGTATTCTTTTTTTATTTGCCCGATCAATTGTTCCATGATAAAAGAGCGGACTTTAGCCGCTACCGCGTTCGCATCTATTTCACCGGAAACCGGGTTGATGATGTAGGTCAGTTCGTACATAGAAAATGTAAAATGCAAAAATCAAAATGCCAAATGACAACGTAAAGTTGCGTGGCAACCACGTTGCTTTACGCTACGTAAAATCCAAAATTTATAAATACATTCCGCGAAGCGGAATACCTTAATTTTACATTTTGAGATTTAAATTTTTAATTTGTTTTAAATTCCACAACATCCCCATCTCTAATTATATATTCTTTGCCTTCAGTCCGCAGCAAACCTTTTTCTCGGGCCTGTGTCCAAGAGCCTGTTTTAAGCAAATCTTCCCAAAAAACAACATCCGCCCGAATAAATCCCTTCTCAAAATCAGTGTGGATCTTTCCGGCGGCTTGAGGGGCTTTAGCTCCTTTGGGTATAGTCCAGGCGCGGGTTTCGTCTTCGCCCGTGGTTAAGAATGTTTCAAGTCTTAGTAAAGAATAGCAAGCGGTTATTAATTCGTCAAGGCTGTTTTTGGGATGGGGCAGAGCCTCGCGCATTTCCTTGGCCGCGTCAAAATCAAGCTCGGCCAGTTCATCTTCCAGTTTTACGTCTATTTCCAAAGCCGGCTTGGCCTGCTCGGGATAGTTTAAAATAGTTTTATCTGAAGAGCAGTTTATAATATACAAAACCGGCTTGGCGCTTAATAAATTCAGGGCGGTTATGAATGGTTTCTCTTTTTCATCGGCGGCAAAATCTTTGGCCGGTTTGCCTTCTTGCAGGAACGGAATCAGCCGTTTCAGCATAGCGTATTCAATGGTTGCCTCCTTATCTCCTCCTTTCATATTCTTTTCCGTTTTGGGCAGATGTTTTTGCAGGGTGTCCAGATCTTTTAAGATAAGTTCGAGCGAAATAATCTCAATGTCATCTTTGGGTTTGGGTTCGCCGCTGACATGGATAACGCTGGCATCGCTGAAAGCTCGCACAACCTGAACGATAGCGTCCGCTTCGCGGATATTGCCTAAAAATTGGTTGCCCAGTCCTTCTCCTTTGCTGGAGCCTTTTACCAGGCCGGCAATATCGGTAAATTGAATGGCAGTCGGCACGATTTTAGCAGAATTAGACATTTTAGCCAAAAGTTCCAGCCTTTTGTCGGGAATTTCAACAATGCCGATATTCGGTTCTATGGTGCAGAAAGGATAATTTTGAATATCAACAGAACGCTTGGTAAGCGCTTTAAAGAGGGTTGATTTTCCGACATTTGGCAGGCCCACGATTCCGACGCTTAGCATAAGATAATAAGATAAAAAATTTTCAAATTCCAAAGACCAATTTTCAAACAAGTCCCGCTTTGCGGGACATTTTGGGATTTGGAGCTTGGAGCTTGAAAATTATATTTATTATTATGCTATAATAAATATACGATTATGTCTAATATAAATCCATCAATATTCAAGGCCTATGATATACGGGGCGTCTACCCGGATGAAATTAACGAAGACGCGGCGTATAAGATCGGTCAAGCTTTTGTTAAGTTTTTGGAGAATGAGGGTAAAATTGGCAATCGGCAAATTATAGTGGGCCGTGACGCCAGAGAATCTTCGCCCAACCTGTTTGAGGCCTTAACGCAGGGTTTATTAAGTCAGGGGGTGGATGTCATTGATATCGGCGAGGTTTCAACGCCACTTTTTTACTGGGCGCTCATTAAAGAAGGCGTGGCTGGCGGAATTATGATTACCGCTTCACATAATCCGGGCCAATATAACGGTTTTAAGATTTGTTCAGCCGGATCAATTTCTATTGGAGCGGAAAACGGATTATTCAAAATCAGGGATTTAGCCGGCCGGGAAGATTCAGGTCTTTTGGCGACGCCGGGGAAAATGACCCAAAAAGATTTGCTGGCCGATCACATAAATTTTATCAGCCAAAAATTCAATGTTAAAAATTTAAAGCCGTTAAAAATTATCATTGATTGCGGTAATGGCATGGCCGGGCCGGAGATTTCAGAAATTATCAAAAAATTAGCCTTGCAAGCGGAAGTTTTGTACGCTGAGCCGGACGGAAAATTTCCGAACCACGAGGCCAATCCTTCCAAAGAAGAAACTTTGGCTGTTTTGAAAAATAAAGTTTTATCCGGCAAGGCGGACTTAGGCATAGCTTTTGACGGGGATGCGGACAGAATAGCATTCGTGGACGAGAAAGGAGAAACGGTAAGAGGTGATTTTGTCGGCGCGTTAATAGCCCTGGAACTTTTGCGCAAAGATCCGGGTCAAAAAGTTTTTTATGAAGTCAGGACAAGCAAGATAGTGCCGGAAATTATAGCGTCTGCCGGCGGAGTGGCTGTTTTGGGCCGGCCCGGCCATTCTCTGATAAAACAACAAATGCGGAAAGAAGATATTTTATTTGGCGGAGAGCTTTCGGGACACTATTTTTATAAAGAATTAGGGTTTATTGAAAGCACGCTCTTTACGATGCTTGAAGTTTTATATATTCTTAGTTCGCGCGAAAAACCGTTTTCAGCGCAAACAGCGCGGTTTAAAAAATACTTTGCTTCAGGAGAAATAAATTTTAAAGTAAGGGAACCCGATAAAATTTTAATGGATATTGAACAAAAATATAAAAATGCGCAAATTAAAAAAATAGATGGGTTAACGGTAATTTATGCTGATTGGTGGTTCAACTTGCGCCGATCAAACACCGAACCGCTGATCAGATTAAATTTAGAAGCTGATACGCGGGAATTGATGGAAGAAAAAAAAAGAGAGCTATCAATTTTGATAATTTAAGTTTGGCGGTGATATTACATTATTGTTGCTATAGCAACAATAATGTAATGAGCAAAATTTATCGGACATGAAAAATTTAAAAGGCCGCGGATTTTTTCCGGGCCTTTTTCGGTTTGAGAGGCGAACTAGCATTTTTCAGCCTCTCCGGTTGACCGATTATCCGTCAATGCGCGGTTTCGCAAGTAGGCGGATAATTTTAAGATAACGCCTATGATTATGAACACGAAGATAATTTTCATGGTTCCCCCCTTTCATTTTTTTGGTTGATTTCTCGTTCCCGGTTGTTAAACATTTCGCCATCAAGATATTTAACAATTGGCCAGGCTATTTTAAATAACGGTATCGCGATAATGATCATAATACAGATAGCTATTAATTCTGACATTTGTCCCCTTTTTGTTAAGAACTTTTTTAAATTCGCATCTCGGCCCCGCATTGATTACGAAGTTGGAATTCGGATTTAATTCTGTTGAGATAAATCCCTCCCAGCTTCATTTGTGTTGAGCCGTTGGCTCAACGAGCCAATTAAGGCCTTTATGGAAAGGGAGAGGTAAACCGGATTTTGTCGTTGCGAGAAGCGGTCGCTGAAATTATGCTGCGTAGAATAGACAATATGGTTATACTTCAATCAGTACCGGTAGCACCATAGGTCGTCTTTCAGTTTTAGTATACAAGAATTGGCCGATTTTGTCGCGCAGTTGTTCTTTGATATATTCTTCGTCAAGCGGGCCTTTTTGGCCGGCAGAATGGTGAATAATGTCTTTAACTTTTTGGCGCACCTGATAAAGTAATTCTTTTGATTCGCGCATATAGATAAACCCTCGGGAAATTATATCCGGGCTGTTGCGAACTTGATGGGTTTGAGAATCTATGGTGACAATAACCACAAACATTCCGTCTTGCGCCATGGCCTGGCGGTCGCGCAGAACAACCTGGCCGATGTCGCCGATTCCCAAGCCGTCAACAAAAACATAGCTTGTGGGCACTTTTTTTGCGTGAAGTTTTGGTTCCCCTTGATTTCCCAGTTCAAGGACCGAGCCGTTATCCAGAACGAAGATGTTAGCTTTATGCATGCCGACTTCAACCGCTAATTTAGCCGCCTCTTTAAGCATATAATGGTTCCCGTAAACCGGCAAAAAGAAATCGGGCTTGATTTGTTGGATTATTTCTTTGATATTTTGCGCATTACAATGGCCGCTGGTGTGAACATCCATAATATCGCTGTGAATAACGTTGTCTGATTGACGGTAAAGATTATCTTTGAGGCGCTGGACCGTGCGTTCGTTTCCCGGAATCACGGAAGACGAAAAAATTACGGTATCCTGCTTGCGAACTTTAATAAAACGATGGTCGCCGGCGACAATGCGGGAAAGCACGGCGTTGCCTTCGCCCTGCGCGCCGGTGCAGATAATGATAATTTTATTATCCGGATGTTTGTGTATTTCATTTATCGGGATCAGGGTGTCTTTATCAATTTTTATATAACCCAGTTCCTTGGCTATTTCCACGTTCATTTTCATGCTGAAGCCGTCCAAAGCCACTTTTTTGCCGATGGTCCTGGCATATTCCAGTAAATGGCCGATGCGCCGGATCTGTGAGGAAAATGTGCCGATTATAACTTTGCCGGTGGCTTCGCGGATAAGTTTTTCGAGGTTCGCGTACATTTCTTTTTCCGTAGTATGGCTCGGACGGGTATCCGTGGCGCCCAAACTTTCAAGCATTAATATCTTGGGGCTTGGCAAGTGCGCCAGATGCTCGTAGGACAGCATTTTACCGCTGATGGGATCTTTATCCATAGTCCAGTCGCCAGGGTGAATAACGGTGGCTGACGGCGTTTGCAAAATAACGCCGACCGCGTCCATAATTGAGTGCTCAATGTCAAAGAAACTCAAATTAAAATTACCAAGTTTTATTTTGTCCCGGGTTGATTTAACTGGAATGATATCCAGCCTTTTGGCCGAATTTTTTTGATAATCTTCCAGCCGTTTTTTTATCAGGGCAACGGTTAAATCGCGTCCGATGATCGGCGGATAATTTAAATTGGCAAGTAATATGGGCGCAGCTCCTATATGGTCCAAATGTCCATGGCTGAAAATTACGGCCCGAATGTTCTTTTCCTTGCCTTTAAGATATGCCATATTAGGAATTATGTAATCAATGCCCGGCATATCTTCCTCGGGAAATTGAACTCCCATATCCAAGATTACGATATCTTTGCCATATTCAAAAACGGTCATATTGCGGCCGACTTCTTCTTGACCGCCCAAGGGAATTATTTTAAGAGTGTTTTCGCTCTTATTTTTGTATTCGTTTATTTCTAGGCGGTTTTGGCTTTGCTGAGCGAAGCTTTGACCTCGCTGAGCGGGACCCTTTTGAGTCGGTCGGCGGTTGCCTCCGCGGGGCCGGAACCTGGCGGCCGGCCGTTGAGGCGAGTTTATGTTAGGTGTCATAGATTAATTTAAAATGTAATAAAGATAGCTCGGTTGTCATCCTGAGGGCGCAGCCCGAAGGATGATGCTCCGCGTCGATTTTACATTTTGAGATTTACATTTTTAATTTTTTAGTGTGGGGGCGGAGAGATTTGTCATCCCTTCGGGAGATAACCCGTAGGGTGAAACTCTCGCCATATTTTAATTGTGGGGGCGGAGAGACTTGCCCCGTAAAATCGCCTTCGGCGATAACGGGGTAAAAACTCTTATTGTCATTGATTATTGTGTGCTGGGAGGGAGACTCGAACTCCCATGGTATTGCTACCGCTAGCTCCTGAAGCTAGTGCGTCTGCCAATTTCGCCATCCCAGCGTTCTATTGCCAGCTTGCCCCGTGATTACGCGAAGCCGCGTTTAACGCGGCGAAGTATAATTTTACGGGGTTTCGCCACGCCCCCGATCAAGTGTGGAATATACGAGTTTTAAATTATGCTTTTTAGTCTGTTATTTCAAATCTTTTAGTTTCGCCCGGATAACACCCCCACACCTATTCCACTATTCCTTGGCGCTTTTAGAGGGTCATTGGAAGAATAGGTGTGAGGGTAAAAGTATCTGACAGGCACAGAAATATAAATAGACAAAGAAAGCATAATTTAAAACTCGTCTGTGATAGACGTAGATGCGAAAGATAGAATAAAAACCAGTATCAAGCCCGAGAGCGGACTTTAAGCTTGGATTATTATGGCCTTACGCCAAGAGAGTTATTAACTATTACAGTGTATCACAGAACAAAACAAAAGTCAAGCCAGTTAGAGGTTTTAAGATACAATACTATATTTACAAAATAAAGCCGAAAGCGAGATCGCTCGTTTGTTTGATGTCATATAAAGTGCGGCTGAACTTCTAACAGGGTCAAGCCCCTGACGTAAAAATTCATTCTTTCAACCGTTTTTTAAATTCTTCAACCATTTCCACTGGTGTTGGGTCAATGCCATAAAAAAGCGCTAGATAATAAGATAGCCAATCACTGAAACTTGAAGCCCAAAAAACTTTTTCCAAGGGACCCTCGCCGACAACATCAACAAAATTAATTGGTATGTTTTGTAAGCCAAGCAAATTGGCGGTCAATTCCATCCGTTTTTTGATTCGCGGCAGATCATCCTTATCCCGTAAAAATAACAGTGAGAAGGAACCTAAGTTTTTTGTCCAGCCAACCATTTCGTTATGATTAAGCTCGGGAAGCGAATTATAGAAAGCGGGAATTTTAGCATTTTCGTTAAATTTTATTTTCCAGAGCCGAGCCAGGGTGTTATTATCTTGTGATGAATAAATTATCGGGATCTTGTGGCCGAGCTTTGTGCAGAGCATTTTTGCCTGAGTTTCAAAATCAGAAGGAATAATTTTTTCTGGGAGCGAAGTAAGAACATCTTGGGCATCTGAATTGAGCAAACCGTAAGCCATTAAAATTCGGGTTATGGCGGCCAATTGGTATCCGAGCGAAGTACGTGGCGGAATGTTATCTTGGGGGAGCTTTATCCACGGAGTTATATATTTTTGAAAAAGTTCAGCCAGCTCTCCGCCGCAGGCTATGCCGGCAACTTCAAAATTTGAGTCGATGGCTTTGTTAAAAGCAGAGATAGTTTCTTCGGTTTGCCCGGAATATGAAATGCAAATGATAAGCGTGTTTTCGTCGGCATTGTCGGGAAGTGAATACGAGCGGTGCGTGGTGATGGGTATTTTTGGGGCCAGGGAAGCAAAGCCGGAGGTCTGAAAATAAACCAAAAAGTCTCCCATTAAAGCCGAACCGCCCATGCCACAAATCAAAACTTTATTGAAGGGTTTGCGAGTTAAATGAAGTTCATTAAAAAAAGTCAGCGGAGCGGTAAGCTGTTTAACGGAATTTAGGATAACTGTTCTTAAGTTTGATTTATCCACCTCCACGTTTCAAATTAAAAATGTAAAAATTAAAATAAAAAATGACAGTTAAAAATTTAAAATTATCGAAAATTTGCTGAAGCAAATTTTCGATACCTAAATTTTACATTTTGAGATTTAAATTTTAAATTATTTGAATACCCTCTGTGTTTTCAGATACCATTGATTAATTTGCGCAAAGCGCGAAGACGGCGCGTTAAGGCCGGCAAATTCAACGCCAAAAATATTCTTCTTTACCACGACTAAATAATCAGGAGTAAAGAGAAATACAGCCGGCATATCATTGATAATTAAGCTGGCAATTTTTTGATTTTTTTGCGCGCGGGAATTATAATCCAGGTCCTCAAGGGCCGATGACAAAAGTTTGTCGGCTTCCGGGTTATCATATAAAGCTAAATTAAGGCCGGAATCTTTTTTCTGGGAAGAATGCCAAAAATGAAAAAGATCCGGTTCAATGCCCAGAACTTCGCCAAATAACAGCGCCTGGTATTGGCGGGGTTTAATGGTATCATTTTGAATTTTTGCCGTTTCTTTGATGTCTAAATTGACTTTGACGCCCAGCTTTGTCCACTGATCTTTTATTATGCAGGCGATTTGGGATAGCTCCGGCCAGTCAATTGTCGTTAAGGTTATTTCCAATTTTTCATTATTTTTGCCAATTTCCAAAATGCCGTCATTATCCGTATCGCTCCAACCAGCCGCGGCTAAGGTATTTTTTGCGCTGTCCAGGGAAAAATCCGGGGATTTAATTTTATCATAATATCCCGTCATACCCCGCAAGAGGAGAGAATCGGCAGTCTGGCCGTATCCGCCAAAAACAGTATGGATTATTGACTTTTTGTCCGTGGCCAAAGTTAAAGCTTGGCGGACGGTTTTATCGGCTAAAAATTTATTTTGGCTTTGATTGAAAAAAACGGCAAAATATCTGGGCAGATTTACCGGTAAAATATTATAATCGGTATCAGCCGTATTTTTTATGTTGATAAAATTAGTAGCGGAAGAAAAACTAAAAACATCCGCCTCACCCTTTTTATAAGCCGTTAAAGCATCTGCTTCGGAAGAATAGAAATAAAAAGTAATAGTGGAAATAAACGGCTCGCCGCCGAAATACTTATTAAAAGCTTTAAGCTCTATGCTTTTGACGGTGCCATTTTTATCTTTTTGCAATTTATTAAATTGATAAGGGCCGGAACCGATGGGTTTTAAATTCAGTTCATTGAGCGCGAACTGCGAAGGCACAACATTAACCCAAAGGTGTTTTGGCAATATGCCGAAAGTCAGGTTATTTAAAAATGAGACATAGACGTTTTTAAGACGGAAGCGGATGATGGTATCGCTGACTTTTTCCATTTCAATGCCCTGCCATAAGGGGCGTATCGGGCTACGGTAATCTTGATTTTGGCGCCAAGTCCGGAATTAATTCGCCCTTTGTATTATATTTCATCAGACCGGAAAATATTACGGCTGACAGATCCTCATCGGCGCTGTTTACTTGGTTTAAGACGGAATTTAAAAAGCGGGGAGAACCGACTATCGCGATACTAATAGAACCTCCATGCTCAGGCTGAATAGAGGTTTTATTAAAATAAAGACGCGCGCCCAATATTATAAGGCCGATAAAAGCTAACAAAGTAAAGATTTCAAGCCAATGCCGTTCGCGCCGGTTAGAAATTGAAAAAAATTGCCGCCACTGGTTTAAGGTTGGCCATTGGAATTCCGACTTCCAGTTATTGAATTTTTTGAGAAGAGAGCGAATAGGAATGGAGGAAAAAAGTGTAAAATGTAAATCTCAAAGTTAAAAATTATGGAGTCGCTTTGCGACTTATTTGATAAATCCCGCCTTGGCGGGATACCAAAATTTTACATTTTGATATTTTAATTTTACATTTTTATGTCTCGTTTCTATTTTTTGATTAAAGAGAGAAAAAATAAGATTAATACTTTGATGCTATGAATATGGACGCGACAGCCATTGCCACAAAAAGGACGGCTAAAATTACGATCGCGGCAAACAGAAATTTTTCAAAGCCGCGCCGGGCGTAATAAGCCGAACCGCCGGTTCCGCCGGTAATGGCGCTGGCGCCCGCGCCCCGCTGTTGCAATAAAATGGCGATTATCAATAAAACAGAAATTACGGCTTGGACGATGGTGATGATTTTGGATAAATTCATGTTTTTAACGAATCTACGAATCTATGCGAATCTGCGGATTCGCGAATTCGCATATTTGTAGATTCGCATTATTCGTTGATTTGTGAGTTTTATTCAGACTTTTTCTTTTTAATAAACGGTTCAACGATCCAATTAACTAAGCTGATAATGACAGTTCCCCAAAAGTAGGCCCAAAAACCGACAATAGCCAGTTCCGGTAAAAATTGCGACAAAAGCCAAAGTAAGCCTATATTAATAACAATAGTAAACAGGCCTAAAGTGATGATAATAAAAGGCGTAGAAATGAGCTTGAGAATCGGTTTCAAGATAGCATTAAATATTGCCAAAATCAAGCCGGCCAGCAATAATAGTTTCCAATCTTGAAGTTGGTGCGGAAAATCAAAACCAACGACAAAATAAGCGGCCAAATAAATAGCCAAAGCGTTGGCTAAAATTCTGACTATAAAACGCATCATACCGGGCAGTAGAAATTCGGCTGTATGAGACCAGCTTTATGAGCTTGATTTATACAGATATTTTTCTACTTTTGTTACTTTTGCCAAGCAATAAAATACTAAGATAAATTGCCGAATTTTCACTGCCCGGCATACTTAAACAAAATAAAAAAGCCCAATTAATGATATGTTAGCATAAGGCTGCCTCACGGTCAATGATTTATAGTTTTCTTTTTGATGATTTGGCGCAACCCCAAAACGCTTTTGCCGGAGACGGCCATTTTGGGATGTCTCTTTCTTAAACGGCGTTTGGATTTTTGTTCCAATGTTTTTTGGAGTTGGTCGGAATGTATTCGCACGTTTGTAGTCATTCCGAGTGAAACGAGGAATCCTCCGCGTATGCGGGCTTGGGTCGCGCATCCGCGCGAGATTCTTCCCCCGCCGCTGTGGGGTCAGAATGACAAATAAAGGAAATTCTATTAAAAAATTATGCCGTATTTTCTTTCTGTGTAGTTTCCTATAATACGATATCACAAATTAGCGCATTTTGTCGCGGATGACTTGGAAAAGGTATATTAATATATCTCCTTATTTTTTTGACAAAGCAATAATGCGGATATATGTAATCATTAAAGCGATAAAGTTTTTTATTCATTGGTATTAACTTTAGCATTTTTCAAAACATTTTTCAAAGAAATTCGTATTCTTTTTTTAGTTAAACACTTTTACGCTATCGCTGAAAAGTGTTTAACTAAAAAGAATTTATATTGGGGATAATATTTCGGCATTTTTTGGCCGGATCTTCAAGAATAAAACGGAAGATAAGAAAAAGAACCTCGTTGACCGGATGAGGGTTGACTATTTTCGGTTATTTTTTTATAGTTATGTTAACAGGTAAAGCGAGGCGGTTCTTTTTAAACATATTTTTGAAGAAACATAAAAAAACGGCGAAAAGAAAAAGAATAAAGAATAAGGTTAAAGGAGGAATTGTCTATGGCGGTAAAAATGATTAAACTGGTCAGCGGTATCCGGATTGGCGTAGATGATGAGGGTGAATTTTACGGTTTGCGAACAGGGGATATTTTGCTGGTTCCACAATGCAACAGCGAATCTCCGCGCCGTCACGCAAATCATTGCCAGCACGCAAAATGGTGCGGCAAATTAGTGGAAGTGAAAGGATTTTACGCAGAGAACAAAGTTTTATGGGGACAGGTGGTAGGCGAGGAAACTTGCGATTGCACCCGTAATCCTGAAGGGTTGAAATTGGCCAGGGTCGTCAACCCGCCAGCATGTCGGGGGGCCGCCGAAAATCCCCATCTTAAAGGAAGGTTTATAGTCAAGAAATCAGTCAAGAAAAACATCTCTCCCCAGAAACTGGAGAGGATGTGGAAAAAAGTCAATTTGTCTTGTCTTTGGATAAAAGTCGTTCAAAGCGTTTCCAGGGAGGCAGATGCTTTCGAACGCGCGCGAGCCAAGTCTAAAGAAAAAGCGGCAAGTACAGTCTTTATCTAAAAAGGAGGCGAAAATGAATTTTCTCGTTATTGTTCATCATGGAGACTATGATGAACAACATCAGATTACCAAAAAAGGAAGAAGCAACATACTGGGGTGGGTTCAGCAGTTAAGAGATTTGATTGATGGAAATAGAGCCTTGCTCCTTTCGTCAACGGCAAAAAGGGCGTCACAGAGCGCTCAAGTGATAGCTGAATCCCTTGGCGTGCCTTTTGAAGAGCATGAAATTCTATGGGCGGACTATATGCATTCGGAAGACACAAAAGGATTAATGGCGCTGATTGATAAGCGCAAAGATGAGGCAGAAATAATCATTCTTGTGACCCATCTGGCGTATGTTGACCGTTTTCCGTTGCGCTTTGCTCGGGATGTGCTGGCCATACCCGTGCCGGATGCCGGTCACGCACCCATACCGCTTTCGGGAGAAGCAGTCGCTATTGACTGCCTTAAAAAAAGATTTTTGCAATTAAGATAATTCATCGGGAGTTCGGTAAGCTGAGCTAATCTTAGCAAAAAAACCGAACTCCTTTTTTATTTGTATTTGTATGCGAAAAGGAGTGAACACCGCTAAAGTCAGACTTCAAGGACAACCCGAAGTCAGACTTTAGCGGTGCGGGTTCCCTTATAACGGCTCACTCTTGACATTTTTTCCGGCTTGTATAAAATACTATAATGAACATAAATTAGCAGTCTTGGAGTTGGAGTGCTAAAATAAAGCAATAAATTGACTACCGACCACCGGCTACCGTCTACCGCAAAATAACCTTTCCCCCAACCCTCCCCTTCACAATGGGACGGAGAGGGTGGGGTGAATCTGGCGGTAGTCCGCAGACTATGGTCTGTAGACGAACGAACCATGAAGATTAAACCATTAAGCGACCGGGTTCTGGTTGAACCCATTTCCGCCGAGGAAATTAAAAAAATTGGCAAGATAAATTTGGTGGTGCCCCAGACCGCGGATAAAGAACGGCCCGAGCAAGGTAAAATTATCGCGGTTGGGCCCGGCAAATGGAACGAAGACGGCGATAAAAGAATGGCCATGCAGGTTAAAAAAGGCGACACAGTGCTTTTTACCAAATACGGGCCCAATGAGATAAAGGTTGACGGGAAGGAATATCTGATAGCGGAGGAGAAAGATATTTTGGCCGTGATAGAATAATTTGATGTTTTAATAAATTTTTTCACCCTACGAAATTACTAATTTTTTACAAATGTTACGAATAAATTTGTAAGATTAGTAAGTATTTGTAATTTAGTAGGGT
>Ga0075954_114_pt1 | contig 15894 bp, 17 predicted proteins | sample RifGroA2_FD_68018 | JGI IMG/M metagenome (GOLD analysis project Ga0075954, IMG submission 68018) | Parcubacteria bacterium GW2011_GWA2_43_9b | reverse complement strand
GTCAAACTGATTGAGGTGACGAAATATTCGCCGTCGCTTTGTTCTTTTTTTCATGCAGCTTCATCTTAACAAAGTTGCATTTCAAAAGAGAATTTTCTTAAGGTTAGCTCTTTAGCCAATTTGAGCCTCAAATAAGCGCAAAATAAGCCTCAAATGCTCTAGAAAGTAGGGGGTCTGGATTATTTCAGATCTTCTGCTTTCTGGAGCATTAATAACTACTACGAAAGGAGACTTTTTAATACAACAATGGGATAAAGTAATTCAAAGATTTGTCCGCGAAAGCGGTTCTGGCAACCTCGCCCGGCCGGAGTAAATGAAAAAGCGAGGCAAGAGTCACCTGCTTGTGCCAAAAAGTGGTGAGCCGTTCTGTCCTTGTTCTGTTTTAAAAAACAAAGGCGGATGAAAAAGCGGAAGCAGAGCCGCGTTGTTCGTTATAATATTACGGCACCCTATCAGAAAAATTGATAGGGTGTTTTTTTATTGTCAGATTGTAAAATAATGAAAAGGCATGATACTATGATAGTATAAAGTTTATTCTTCGAGCCCTTCGACAAGCTCAGGGTAAACTGAAGTAGAGAAGTCATCGTATGTATAGTTCTCGACAAGCTCGAACAATAATAATATGAAGACCAAATGGAAATGGTATGTTTATATTATTGAATGCGCGGACGGCTTATATTATACCGGCATGACTTGGAAACCTGATTTGCGCTGGATTCAACATCTATCTGGCTTGGGTTCAAAATTTACTTCACGGCATAAGCCGAAGGAAGTCGTTTATTTGGAAGAATATGAAAATTTAGACGAAGCGAGAAGAAGAGAAAGACAGATTAAAGATTGGAATCAAAATAAAAAAAGAAAATTAATAAATGGGGAGTGGGGTAAATGGCAATAAGTTCTCGACTCGCTCCGCTCGCTGTCGGATCCGCTCGAACAATAATCATAGCATTTTTATTCTTCGACCAAGTCCCGAGCGGTGAGCGAGAGACGCGTGGAGAAGTTCTCGACTACGCTTCGCTCCGCTCGAACAATAATAAATAAAAAGTCTATGTTTAAAAAGATTACGTTGCCAAACGGCTTGCGTCTTGTGACGGCAGCGATGCCGGGAAGCCAGTCAACCACGGTGCTGGTGCTTTTTGGCGCGGGCTCAAAATACGAGACCAAAACCAATAACGGCATCTCGCACTTTTTGGAGCACATGTTTTTTAAGGGCACTAAAAAGCGGCCTACGACTTTGGCCTTGAGCGAATTTTTGGACCGGGTCGGCGGGGAATATAACGCTTTCACGGCGCAGGAGATGACGGGCTATTACGCCAAAGTCGCGCCGGAATATGTTGATATGGCCTTGGACTGGGTGTCGGATATTTTATTAAATTCTAAATTTGACGCCAAAGAAATAGCCAAAGAGCGCGGTGTGATTACGGAAGAGTATAATATGTATCTTGATAATCCCGCCCGCTATGTCGGCGATTTGTGGGAACAATTACTTTACGGCGATCAGCCGGCCGGCTGGCAGATTATCGGCACCAAAGACAATATCGCCAAAATGGCGCGCCAGAATTTTTTAGATTATTTTTCCGCGCACTATCAAACAAAAAACGCGGTAATTTGTTTGGCGGGTAAAGTTGATAAAGACATAGAAAAAAAAGTTGTAAAATATTTCAGCGGATTAAAAAGAGGGGAGGGAAGGCCAAAGCTGGCGGTGCGCGAAACGCAAAAAAATCCGGCCGCGTTCGCGCATTATAAAACTACTGACCAGACGCATTTGCGTTTGGGCGTGCGCGCTTACGATATGTTTCATAAAGACCGCTACGCGCTAATGGTTTTATCGGCCATTTTGGGCGGTATGATGAGTTCACGGCTTTGGATTTCCGTGCGCGAGAAAAAAGGATTGGCCTATTACGTGCGTTGCGCGGCGGAAAATTATACTGACTCGGGATTTTTGGTGACGCAGGCCGGCGTGGCCAATAACAAAGTGGCAGAAGCGATAGCGGCAATTTTAGTTGAATACAGAAAGATCTGCGAACAGAAAATTAACGCGGCGGAAATTAACAAAGCCAAAGAATGGCTTCAGGGTTCGTTGCGTTTGGGTCTTGAAACTTCCGATGAAATGGCTTCCTGGATCGGCGTGCAGGAGCTGTTACGTAAAGAAATTTTGACGCCGGAGCAGATTTTCAGTAAAATAAAAGCAGTGAGCGCGCAAGACCTGCAACGGGTGGCGCGCGATATTTTCCAACCGGCCAAACTTAATCTGGCGCTGATCGGGCCGTTTAAGGAAAAGGAGAGGTTTGAGAAGTTGCTTTGCATTTAGCCCTACTAAATTACAAATCGTTACAAATACTACTAATTCATTTGTAAAATTTGTAAAATTTAGTAATTTCGTAGGGTGCCAAAATGATCCAAAAACTGGACATCTCCACTTCCACCATTTTTCGTTTTATCCTGATAATTTTAGGGCTGATTTTTATATATCTTGTCCGGGATGTTTTATTGACCGTGTTTATCGCCCTGATAATCGCGGCGGCCATTGACGGCCCGGTTGACTGGCTAGCTAAACACCGCGTGCGCCGGACGCTGGGCACTTTGATAATCTATCTTTTTATCGCTTCATTGCTGGTTTCTTTTATCTATTGGGCTTTGCCACCGTTGGCGGGCCAACTTAAATCTTTAGCCGTTGCCTTGCCTGATTATCTAAATAAATTTGGCGCTAATGTTTCTGTTTTTCAGCAGAAACTGGGACCGGGCTACGGGCAGAAGATCTTGGAGAATTTCAGTAATCAGATCTATGATTCCACTTCAAACATTTTTGGCACGGCGGTCAATATTTTCGGCGGAATATTTTCCGCCATTGTTATCGTGGTGATTTCTTTTTATCTGGTGGTGCAGGATAAGGGCATTAAAATGTTTATTTCCAGCGTGACGCCGGCCGAACACCGCCCTTATATTGTCAATTTGGCCGAGCGCATTCAGGCCAAGCTTGGCCGCTGGCTGAGGGGACAGCTGATAATAATGCTGGTGGTGGCGACGTTGGTTTTTATCGGTTTGGTTTTTTTGAGAGTTGATTTTGCGTTAGCGCTGGCTTTGCTGGCCGGTATTTTGGAAATTATTCCGTATATCGGCCCGTTTTTGGCCGGCTCGGCCGCGGTATCTCTGGCTTTTTTGCAGGCGCCCGTTCTTGGGCTTTTGGTTTTGGCATTGTTTTTAATCGTTCATCAAATAGAAGCTTACGTGTTGATTCCTCAAATTATGAAACGGGCCGTGGGATTAAATCCTTTGGTGGTTATTATTTCCATGATAATGGGCGCCAAGCTTCTTGGGATATTGGGCGTGGTGGTGGCAGTTCCCATTGTGGCTGTTGTTTCGGTTTTTTTGGGAGACATTTTTTTGAGAGAGGGAGAGAAATAGCGAATCGACGAATAAGCGGAAGCAGTTAAGCGGTTAAGAAAAAATAAAATACATCAAGCAAAAACCTCTGCTAAGGCTGAGGTTTTTGCTTGATGGAATTATTATTTAGCTGCGTGGCGCTTTTATTTAAAACTAATAATCAAATATCAAAGCTAAATTTTTATTGCAAACCGATTATATTGAAGATATAATCAAACTATGGGAACACTATACATTATCGCGACCCCGATTGGCAATTTGGGAGATATCACTTTGCGGGCGCTGGAAGTTCTAAAAAGCGTGGATTTGGTCGCCTGTGAGGATACGCGCCAGACCGTAAAATTATTAAATCATTATAACATCGCCAAGCCCCTGGTGAGTTATTTCCAGCACAGTAAATTGTCCAAGATTGGATATATTGCCGGAGAGCTGGCGGCCGGCAAAAACATCGCGCTGGTGACTGACGCCGGCACACCGGGGATTTCGGATCCGGGAGGGAAAATCATAGAACATGTAACATGTAACATGAAACAAGGCGCCAGCATTAAGATAATTCCAATACCCGGGCCATCTGCCGTTATAGCCGCGTTGAGCATTTCCGGTTTTCCCGCGGACAAATTTATTTTTATGGGTTTCCCGCCGCATAAAAAAGGGCGTAATAAATTTTTTGAAGAAGTCGCCGCGGCCGAACAGACGATGGTGTTTTACGAATCAACGCATAGAATTTTAAAAACTCTGGGACAATTAGCGTCGTCTTTGCGAGGCGCGCTGAGCCGCTCGAGCGGCTTGACGCGAAGCAATCCCCCGGTTAATCTTTTCCTTGTGAAGGGCAATCTTTCTTCAGATCCTCCCCTTATGAAGGGGGAGAAGGAGAGGGGGTTAAGACAAATTGTCGTCTGCCGCGAACTGACCAAAATGTTTGAATCAATATACCGCGGCACAGCGGAAGAGATTTTGAATATATTAAATAGCGATAAGGATAATCAAAAAGGAGAATTTGTAATAGTTGTAAAAAAATATGAGTAAAAAGTATATTACTACGACATTGCCCTATGTTAACGCCGACCCGCATATTGGTTACGCCCTGGAAGTCATCCGCGCGGATATTTGGACCAGGTGGCAAAGAATGCAAGGGAATAATGTGTTTTTTAATTTGGGCGTGGACGAGCACGGGCTCAAAATCTATCAGCGGGCGCAGGAACTGGGGCTGGAAACGCAAGTTTATTGCGACCAGCAGGCGGTTAAATGGCAGGAACTTGGCCAGACGCTGAATTTGAGTGAGCATAATTTTATCCGTACCACGGACAAACATCATATTGAAGCGGTGCAAGAGTTTTGGCGCCAGGCTAAAGACAATGGTTTTATCTATAAAAAAATTTATCAAGCCAAATATTGCGTTGGTTGCGAACTGGAAAAAACAGAATCCGAATTGATTGACGGTTACTGCCCCTTGCATCCTAATCAGAAGTTGCAAATTCTTGAGGAAGAAAACTATTTTTTTAAATTTTCCGAATTTCAGGAAAAATTATTGCGGCTTTATGAGGAGAGGCCGGCATTCGTTGTCCCGGCGCACAGGTTCAACGAAATAAAAAGTTTTGTTAAATCAGGTTTGCAAGATTTTAGTGTTTCTCGGCTGAAGGCTAAGATGCCTTGGGGCATAGAAGTGCCGGATGACTCCGAACACGTTATTTATGTTTGGTTTGACGCGTTGATTAACTATGTTTCCGCGGTTGGATGGCCCCTTTCTGTCAAGGCTACGGAGGGCGAGCCCGCGACATTTTTTGACTGGTGGCCGGCGATTCAAGTTGCGGGTAAAGATAATTTGCGCCAGCAAAGCGCCATGTGGCAGGCGATGCTTACGGCCGTGAATTTGCCACCGTCCAGACAAATTTTCATCAACAGTTTTTTAACCAGCAACGGGCAAAAAATGAGCAAGTCTTTAGGTAACGTTATCGCGCCGGAAGAATTAACCGCGAAATTTGGCACGGATGGCACTCGGTATCTTTTGGCATCGTTCAACACCTTCGGCGATGATATGGACGTAACGTTGGCGGGACTAATGGCCAAATATAACGCTGATTTGGCCAATGGGCTCGGAAACTTGGTGAGCCGGGTGTTTAAGCTTGCTAGTGATTATTCTTCGACCGAGCCCCGCAGCGGCGGGGCGAGTGGAGAAGTTCTCGACTTCGCTCGAACAATCAATGATTCTATGGAAGCGATGAAACTTTTTGAAGCTTTACAGTTAATACGGGAAAAAATTGTTTGGGCCAATCAGCGCATTGATGAAACAAAAATTTGGGACTTAGTTAAAACAAGCAAGAGCGAGGCCCAAAAAATTCTGACCGAGCTTTTGGGCATTATCGTCGCGATAGGGGAGGCGCTGGCGCCGTTTATGCCCGAAACCTCCGAGAAAATTTTAACCGCGGCTAAGGCGGAAAAAATTCAGAAGGGAGAGAGGTTATTTCCCCGTATTTAAAATTACGTATAGATAATCCCCCGTTTATTTGCGATCGCAAATAAACGGGGGAGGACTAATTTTATTATTTAGTTCATTGTTTCGCTGTATGACAACATTTAAGGAAATATCTAAAAACAGATATCGTCGGCAAATTTTAAATAGAGTATTAAAAGGAGGCTGCAATGCATCATCATTTATTTTATTAACCGTTGCAGAGCTGGGCAAAATAGCATTTGAATCTTTTCACCCCCAAAACTATTCTTTCACAAGATTAGGAAGATATCTTTTAGGACTTCCCCTAAAGGAGTCAAACTGGAAGCAGAAAACTCTCGTCAACAAGATGAATCTGCTTATTAGCAAAGGGCTCGTCGTGAAAGACAAAAAATGTAAAAAATATTATTTAAGCGTTAAGGGTCAAAAGATTGCCGACGACGTTAATGATTATTTTTTAGCCGTTAATAAAAAATGGGATGGAATATTTAGAGTGGTGATCTTTGATGTTCCCGAAAGAAAAAAAGAATATCGTAATTGGCTTAGAAATAATTTGTATTCTTTAAATTTCAAACAATTACAGAAAAGTGTTTTTATCGGTAAACAGGCTTTACCACTAAGCTTTATTCAAGAAATAAGCCATTTAAAATTGGATGATTTCGTGCATATTTTTAATATAAGAGAGATAGATAGTAGGGAAGAAATAACAAAAAGTTTTAAACACGATTAGCCCTGGTTGTTTGCGATCGCACATAAACGGGGATGTCTTAATTGATATGCTGATTGATACTCACGCACATGTAAATTTTTCCGCCTTCAAAGATGACAGGGATGAAGTAGTGAAACGCGCCTTGGCGGAAGATGTCTGGATGATAAACGTCGGTTCGGAAAAAAAGACCGGCGAACGGGCGGTTGAATATGCGCAAAAATACAAAGAGGGCGTTTTTGCGGCGGTAGGGCTCCACCCTGGTTCTTTGCGCGCGCAGGAAATTGATGAGAAGGTTGATGATAAGGAAATTATTAAAGCGGACGCGTCCGCCGAAGTCCCGCGTAGCGGGACGAAGGCAGAAGAATTTGATTACGATTATTATAAAAATTTAGCGCAGGAAAAGAAGGTTGTGGCGATAGGGGAAGTCGGACTGGACTATTATAGAAACCCAGCCAGAAAAGAATTGCAAAAAGAGGTTTTGCTTGAGCAACTGGGATTAGCGGAAAGTTTAAACAAGCCGGTACTGTTGCATTGCCGCGAAGCGCACGAGGATTTGCTAAAAATCTTACAAACCTGGACGTTGGTCGGCAACAAGCCTTTGCGCGGCGTGGTTCACAGTTTTTCCGGCCGCTGGAGTCAGGCGAAGCAGTATTTAAAAATGGGGTTTTATTTGGGTTTTAACGGGATTATTACTTTCGCGCGGGATTATGATAAAGTGGTGCGCGAGATGCCGTTGGATAAACTATTGCTTGAAACCGATTGTCCATATTTGACCCCAGCGCCGTTTCGTGGTAAAAGAAACGAGCCAAGCTATGTAAAATATGTAGCAGAAAAGGTAGTAGAGCTACGCGGTATTAACTTTGAAGAGGTGGCGGAAGGGACGACGAGGAATGCGAGGGAGCTATTCAATATTTAATTTTAAATTTTAAATTTTAAAATTCAATTAAAATTTAAAATTTAGCATTTAAAATTTTTCTTAGAATGATATTAGATATTAAAACCTATCCCAACAAAATTTTAACCAAAAAAACCAAGCGAGTTGGGGAATTTGACGCGGCGACAAAAAAGTTGATAGACGATATGGTGGAAACGCTTTATGCAAAAAAAGGGGCGGGGCTGGCGGCTAATCAAATCGGCGTATCAAAACAAATTATAGTGGTTGATGACAGCCGTGGCGAGGGTAATGTTAAAGTTTTAATCAACCCGAAAATTATCAGCAAAAAAGGCGCCGTAATTATGGTTGAGGGCTGTTTAAGCTTTCCGGGACTGGAGCTGGAAATCAAGCGGCCGGAAAAAATTGAGGTGGAATTTTCGGATAAACGCGGCCAGGCGCAAAAAATTAAAGCCAGCGAATTGCTGGCCAGAATAATTTGCCACGAGGTTGACCATTTGGAGGGAAAAACTATGCTGGACAGATTGCCGTTGTTGAAGCGGCTGAAACTTAAGAGACAGTTAAGGGAAGAATAAATATAATTCAAATAAATTCCCCCTCTTTTTAAAGAGGGGGTAGGGGAGATTTAAATGCTTTTTCAATATAAGAATAATTTGAAAAGCTATAGTCGCAAATTGCGCCACGACCTAACTGATGCCGAGAGGCTTTTATGGAGCAAAATCAGACACAAACAATTGCGAGGTTATCAATTTAACAGACAAAAACCGATCGGCGATTATGTCATTGATTTCTACAGTTGTCGCGCGATGTTGGATGTTGAAGTTGATGGCGGCCAGCATTATGAAGAAAATAACAAGAAAGCTGACAAAAAGAGAGATTTAGAATTGGAGAAATTAGGCATTAAAGTTTTAAGATTTTCAAATGCGGAAGTGTTAAAAAATATTGAAGGGGTAATCATGAAAATACAAGAAGAGTTAAAATAAATTTAAATCCACCCCAACCCTCCTTTAAAAAGGAGGGGGTACATTTTTATTTAAATCCATCCGCCCAATATCACTATACCTAAAATAAGCAAAACAACTCCGGCAATCAAGTGCAGTAGCCGGAGTTTGTCTTTCCGCCAGGCTTCGGCTTTTTCCGACGATAAGCCAAAATACATCGCCAAGACAATGGCCAGCATCGGCGCGATGAAAATTAGATTATAAAAAATCAAATAACCGAGCGCCTTGGCAAAAGTGGCTTTGGTGGCCAGCATGCCAAGTATCACCATATAGGGGCCGGAGGTGCAGGGGAGTAAAAATAAGCTGATGAGCAAGCCGATAATAAAACCGCCAACGGGAGTGGTAATTTTCAAAATGAGATTATGCATTTTTGGCCGCCAGGAACGAGGCACTTCCATTAAAAATCCGCCGCCGCCGTACCAAAAATAATCTTTGATATTGAGCAGTCCCAGAATAATTGCCAGACCGCCGACAATATTATAAAAATAGCCGGCAAAAGATAGCGTGTAGGAACGGATAAATTGTAAAATTCCAATGCCCATTGCAAAATAAGCGATAAAAACCGCGGCCACAAAACTTAAACCCGTATAGAGCGCTTTTTTGCGCTGGCCTTCGTTGAGCAAGAGCGAGCCCATGAGTAATATCAAAATGGCAAACTCGCAGGGGTTGATGGCATCCAGCGCCGCGGCGCTGGCCACGGCTAAAGGAGTGACGCCAAGCGATTGCAAACTTACGCGACAGGCGTTGGCAAAATCTTTCGCCGGTTGCCAATTCGTTAGCGCGAAAATCGCTACGACAGTGATGGCGATAGAAACTATCAGGAAATTCTTTTTAAACCAGTTTTGAAACATAAAATTATAATAGCATAGTTTATGCAATAAAAAAAGCGACCTTAAAGTTTTAAGGCCGCGGCGATTGCGTCTGGAATTATTTTTATTTTTTTCTGTCTTTTAGCATCCGCGCCAGCTCCGCGCCGGTCGGGATAAAAACGCCAGGATTCATTCGGCGGATAGTATCAACCGGTCTTTCGGGCTTGTTCGATTTGGTGTCGGGCAGACTATCTGCGGTCAAGCAAACATTGCAATCCTCATACGAACGATCAACGGTGGAGCAGTTGGCGCAATCTAATTTTTGTTTGCACATAAATCCTCCTTGTCATGCACGGTTTTTTCCGGCTGGTTTTTTATCCCATATAAATCTTTCCGTGCGGCCTCAATGCATTGGGCTGGATCGTAATGATCGTTCGGGCCTGGCAGATGCGGGCTTTTCCACCTTCCTTTCCATAACATAAATGCCCGAGTTGCCCATTCAACGTTTTCTCTTATCATCGTGTCAATAAATATCACTGTCCCTCTTACGGAATATGTACCCATAATTTTCCTCCTTTTTAAGAACTATTCTGTTTGTTTATAGTATACATAAAGTTGAAAAAAAGGCAAAAAAGAGGTAGAGTAAAAAGGAATCGCTGACGGACTACAGACTACCGGCTACAGCCAGTAGCAGAAATTTTATGCGGTAGTCCGTAGACGGTAGTCAGTAGACTATCCATGAAATATGACCATCATAAAATAGAAGCCAAGTGGCAAAAATACTGGGCGGGACACCCAGAGCTGATGGCGGCGGATGATAAATCTGATAAGCCAAAGCAATATATTTTGGATATGTTCCCGTATCCTTCTGGCGACGGGTTGCATATTGGCCACGTTGAGGGATACACGGCTTCAGATATAATGTCGCGCTATTTAAGGATGCGCGGTAAAAATGTTTTGCATCCGCAGGGCTGGGACGCTTTTGGCTTGCCCGCGGAAAATTTTGCCATTAAAACAAAAGTTCATCCGGCCGAAACAACTAAAAAAGCCATTGTCAACTTCAAAAAGCAAATGGATATGATGGGCTTTTCTTATGATTGGTCGCGCGAAATTAATTCTTCAGACACCGCGTATTACAAGTGGACCCAGTGGTTTTTCCTGTTGCTTTATAAAAATGGCTTGGCTTACAAAAAGAAAGGCAAAGTTAATTGGTGCGCCAGTTGCCAAACTGTGCTGGCGAATGAACAAGCCGAGGGGGGAGTATGCGAGCGGTGCGGCAAGGAAGTCGCACAAAAAGATTTGGAACAGTGGTATTTTAAGATAACGGATTTTATTGAGGACGGAGGTAAGACGTCAGGTTTACTCTCTGGTTTGGATAAAATTGAAATAACGAGATTGCCGCGTCGCCTACGACTCCTCGCAATGACATATTTCTTGAGGTTTTCACGACTCGCCTGGACACGGTTTTTGGTATGACTTTTGCGTTAATCGCGCCGGAGCACGAACTGGTGCAAAAATTAAAACCACAAATTACCAATTGGGATGAAGTTGAAAAATATATTGTTCAGACCAAAAAGAAAACCGATTTGCAGAGGCAAACAGAAGCAAAGGAAAAAACCGGCAAGGAACTGCAGGGCATAAAAGTCATCAATCCTTTTACCAAGGAAGCCATTCCGCTTTTTGCGAGCGATTTTGTTTTGGCGCAATATGGTACCGGCGCGGTGATGGCCGTTCCGGCGCATGATACAAGAGATTTTGAATTTGCCAAAAAATTTAATTTACCTATCGTATTCGTTATTCAATCGGGTGTACGTTATGCATTAGATTTAAGTAGGCTTAATATTGAAATTGTAGGGAAAATAATAAAAAAATACAGCAATCTAGGCGTTGGATTGATAGATGACAAAGAGCTGTTTGCGCCAAATGAAACAATTGCCTTTTCATTTTTTGAAGAATTAGGAATCGGTAGGGAATCTAAAAGTTTTTCGCCAGACCGACACATTTTTTCGGAAGACGAGGCTTATACTGGTGTCGGAATTTTGAAAAACTCTGGAGAATTTGATGAATTATATTCGCAAGACGCCAAAGAAAGAATAGTTGAATTATTGGAAAAAGAAGGGATTGGCAAAAAAGTCATCAATTACAAACTTCGCGATTGGCTGGTTTCTCGCCAGCGCTATTGGGGCGCGCCAATTCCCATAATCTATTGCAATAAATGCGGAGAGGTTTCAGTGCCAGAAAAAGATTTGCCGGTGGAGTTGCCGACGGATGTTGATTTTATGCCGACGGGCGAGTCGCCCTTGGCTAAGTCTGAATCCTTTCAAAATGTAAAATGCCCGGAATGCGGGACTCCGGCGCGCCGGGAAGCGGATACTATGGATACTTTTGTTTGCTCATCTTGGTATCATTTTAGATATGCCGATAATAAAAACAGCAAGGAATTTGCGAGCAAAGAAATGCTCAAAAAATGGTTACCCGTGGATATATATGTTGGCGGGGCAGAACATGTTGTTTTGCATCTCTTATACGCGCGGTTTTTTACCAAAGTCTTGCATAAACTCGGCTATATTGAATTTGACGAACCATTTTTGAAATTGCGCCATCAGGGGATAATTTTGGCGGAAGACGGCAATAAAATGAGCAAGTCAAAAGGAAATGTGGTTAATCCGGACGATGTTGTTAAGGAATACGGCGCGGATGCTTTGCGCATGTTTGAAATGTTCATGGGACCGCTGGAAGATGCCAAGCCCTGGAACACAAAAGGGATTGTTGGGATAAAAAGATTTTTGGAAAAAACTTGGAAGATATATCAAAAAGCAGAATTGCTGGATTGTGGTAAGGGTTGCAAAGATGCGCCGGAAGGCATGCCGCAGTTACTCCATAAAACCATCAAAAAAGTTACTGAAGACATTGAGAATTTGCGCTTTAACACCGCGATTTCCCAGATGATGATTTTTATGAATTTTGTGGCGCAATTCAATAAAATGCCGCGCCACGCGGCCGAAGCGTTTTTAATTCTGCTGGCGCCGTTTGCGCCGCACATGGCGGAAGAATTATGGGCCAGCCTAGAAAATAAAGACAGCATTTTTAAGGCTAAATGGCCGGAGTATAATCCGGAGCTCATAAAAGAAGACACTTTCCAAATGCCTGTTCAAATTAACGGCAAAGTTCGCGCCATTTTAACCGTTCCGGCGGATATTTCGGAAGAGGAAGCGAAGAAACTATCGATGTCTGACATCAATATTATTAAATGGCTGGAGGGCAAAGAGCCGAAGAAAGTGATTTTTGTGAAGGGGAGATTGGTAAATATTGTTGTGTAAAAAGGGGAAGGGGGTGTTGACATTATTATTGAAAAAGCATATTATCGATAATAATATAAATCTTATTATCGTTATGGAAAATATATCAGAAAATAGAGCGGGCAGATATAGAAAAACGTTAAGTGGAGAGTTCGCTTATGAATCATTCATTCCGAATGATTTGCCGCCGACTCCTCCTGTAATGATGGATGATAAAATGCAAACTTTGTTGTCCGAGGCCGACAGAGCCCTGGGTGGTTTAAATGTGGTCGCTGATTTGCTGCCGGATTCCAATTATTTTATTCTTTCTTATTTAAGAAAAGAAGCTACTCTTTCGAGTAAAATTGAAGGCACTAAAGCGACTTTCGTGGATGTCGCTAAAGCGCAAGTCGGTGTCGTTGACGAAGAAACCCCCAACGATTACAGAGAGATTATAAACTATATTGATGCTATAAATTATGGTTTAAGAAGAATTAGAAAAGAAGAATTTCCTTTCTCTCTGCGTCTTTTAAGGGAAATTCACGCAAAACTTTTAAGCGGAGTTCGCGGTCAGCACAAGACACCGGGCGAATTTCGTAAATCTCAAAATTGGATAGGCGGGGCTTCTATCAGAACGGCCCATTATATTCCGCCAGCCGCCGAAGAGATATGGAAATCATTGGATAATTTTGAAAAGTTTATTCATGATACAAGGCCGATGCCGGCACTAATTAAAATCGGGATAATACATTCGCAGTTTGAAACAATCCACCCGTTTTTAGATGGTAATGGCCGTATGGGCAGGTTACTTATTACTTTGCTTCTTTGCCATTATAAAATTTTGAATAAACCGACTTTGTATTTATCGGAATATTTTAGTATTTTTAGATCGGATTACTATGACAGACTAAATGCCGTTCATGAAAAAGGGGACTTTGAGGGATGGCTAAAATTCTTTTTAGAGGGCGTTGCCTTGGTTGCTGTTGAAGCCACCCAAACTGCCCGTAAGATCAATTCCTTAAAAGAAGAAGGTATTAAAAAGATTTCCTGCTTAAGCTCCCAATCTTCTAAAAGGGCAATTTCATTGATAGAAAAATTATTTAGTCAGCCGGTAATGACGGTTAATGATGTCGCCAAAGGAATAGGGATTACTTTTGCTAACGCCAATAATTTGGTAAGAAAGATGGAAGAGATGGGCATTCTTAAGCAAATCGGTAAAAGCAAAAGAAACAGATTATTTGCTTATACAAAATATTTGGTGCTTTTTAAGGAAAGGGATTCATATAAAAAAGCCTAAAAAAGTGATTTTTGTGAAAGGGAAGCTGGTGAATATTGTGGTGTAAAAACAAACAATGCGACTTTTTATTGATACAAATATATATTTAGATTATTTTAGAGCAAGCTCTGAGAGCCTTGCTTCGTTAAAGGCGTTAAAAAATCTTTTGACACAAAAAAGAGTTATTTTAGTTGTTCCTGAACAAACAGAGCAAGAGTATCTAAGGAGACGAAGCGGAATAGTAGAGGAAACAAGAAACGAGCTATTAAAACAAAGAGGGAGCAGAGCATTTAATGGGCAGACTCCAGTCGTTAGGGGCTGGAAGAGGGCTAAGACGATAGAAAAGATAATCAGAAATTTAATGAGCGCATACGATGATTTATTGGAGGAATACGATAAAAAATCATTAGCAGAGAAAACAGAAGCAGATCTTTTAATCAAAGATATTTTTAAACTAAGCGATAAACTGGCAGAAAGTAAGTTTATTATAGAAAAAGCGAATCTTCGCTATATGAAAGGCAATCCTCCGAGAAAATATAAAGATGACCGTTCTTTAGGAGATGCTATTGTTTGGGAATCTTTGTTGGAGGATGCGAATAAAGATAATCTTGCAATTATTACGCACGACACAGATTTTATTTGTAAACAGAAAGAGGAGCAAGTTTTGAATCATTTTCTTAGAAAAGAATGGGAGAAAAAAACAAATAAAAAAATAAATTTATATATTTCTTTAGCTAAATTTATTAACTATTTCGAAAAAAAGGACGTTATTAAAAAGGAAATTGTGCAAGAAGAAGAAAAGAGGGGTCAGAGGGCTATCATAGACTCGGTCAGTATGTCTGGTGTGGTTAACTTAGAGCCGCTTAATTTTGCTCAAACGGTTAGGGCTAATGATTTTGATTTAATCTCAAGACCATTTACTGCGTGGCAGGCTTCGGAAGGTCTTTATAATTTTACGCCCGCTAATATAAGCGCTCCTTTGAAATTCTGTCCTTATTGCGGAAAAGACATAGAAGAGAGCCTTAGGGGTTATCCGAGCGTACAGCAATATGTGTTATCTGCGAGATATCAATTTGCCTGTCCTTATTGTGGGGAAAGATTTTTTCCGGAAAGGCTGTAATTTTTTATGAAATTATTAAAAACCATAGAGTTTGAAAAAGTTTCGCCGGAGGAGTTAGCCGGATATAAGTTTAGACAAGCGGCGAGGGCGGCGGTGTTTGATAGTGAGGGCAAAATCGCCCTGCTTTTTGTTTCTAAAAAGAATTATTACAAACTGCCCGGTGGGGGATGTGAAGGGAACGAAAGCTTGGAAGAGGCGTTAAAAAGAGAGTGTCGCGAGGAAGTCGGATGTGAGATAAAAATTACCGGTGAAATCGGGCGAGTAATTGAGCACAGGGATATGTGGAAAATAAAACAAGAGTCTTTCTATTATTTAGCCGAAGTTTTTGGTGAGAAAGGCAAGTCGGCTTTTATGCCGGACGAAATAGAAGCCGGTTTTAGCGTTAAATGGCTCTTGCCCAGCGAGGCAATAAAGCTTTTGGAAAGCGATAAGCCAAGCGATTATGAAGGCCAATTTATTGTGGCCAGAGAATTGGTTTTTTTGAGAGAGGCGGAAAAATTAACGACATCGTAAGTCGTTAATTTAATTCGTACGAATGGGTAAATACAATAAATCCACCCTAACTCTCCTTTTATAAAGGAGGGAATTTTATTTGATTTTTTAACGGAAATATGATGAAATAGATAAGGTAAGCGGGCTGTAGTGTAACGGTAGCACGAGTCCTTCGGGAGGATTTAGTCAGGGTTCAAATCCCTGCAGCCCGACTCAGTATTATTACCCCCTCTTTATCTCCCCCTCGTTTGAGGGGGAGAGGGGAAAGAACTATGGAAGACTTAATTTTTATCAAAAACACCACTTGGCCGGAAGTTTTTGAAGGTTGGCAAGACCGGGAGGCAAAGGACCCCGGCTGGATTGAGTGCGCCACTAAAATTAAAGATTGGTCTGATTGGGAGAGTTGGCGTAAATATACGGCAACGCAACTTAGAGCTGATAATCGGGAATGGAAAATTTACAAAATAACTGATGCAAATAAAGT
>Ga0075954_108_pt1 | contig 16457 bp, 11 predicted proteins | sample RifGroA2_FD_68018 | JGI IMG/M metagenome (GOLD analysis project Ga0075954, IMG submission 68018) | Parcubacteria bacterium GW2011_GWA2_43_9b | reverse complement strand
GTCTGGATCTGATAAGCGCTGAAAGCATCTAAGCGCGAAGCAGACCCCAAGATTAGATATCATAGATTCCTTGTAGATTACGAGGTTGATAGGCTCTAGATGTAAATGTAGTAATACATGTGTAGTCCCCCACCTACTTTGCGATTATTTCTCAATCCGCAGTTGTAATTCCAGCTTTTGTTGGTTTGCAAACTGCGGCGCGCGGGCGAATAGCCCGGCCCTATTCGGGCCAGCGCCGCAAGACGGAATTGGGGCAAAGTAGGTGGGGGATTGAGTCGAGGAGTACTAATAATCATTCTTGCTCCGCTTTGTGCCTGAAACGCGCGAAGGCGGAAAGCCACTAAACAAAAAATTCTTGCTTTAATATACCTACGATATTCAGTTGTCAAAAATTTTTTACAAAACTTGATAAAATTTTCCCTCTTTCGTAAAGAGGGGTTAGGGGAGATTTAGTTCCCTCTCTTAAGATAAGAGGGGGTTAGGGTAAGTTATGATTCTAAATTATAACTCCTCCCAACCTCCTCTTAAATTAAGAGGAGGAGCAGAGTTACTTCTTTTAAAAGAGCTTATCGTCTTGGTGATGCCAGCGGGCTGGTAAAACCTCTTCCCATTTCGAACCCCGTAAAATTTTTGTTTTTTTCTTTCCTGGTGATTTAGGCAGGCTGGCAACACCTCTTCCCATTTCGAACAGAGAAGTTAAACAGTCTAGCGTTGATGGTAGTTAGAGCTTAAGCTTTAGCGAGAGTAGACCATTGCCAGGAATGAAAAAAACAAAAATCACGGGGCGAGCAGAGAAGCTTAGAGAGGTAGCTTGCCCCTATGAATGTCGGTATCGCCGTTGCGGCCCGTCAAGCAGCCGAGGAATTTGCTAAGGCAAAAGAAGCGCAAATAGCCAAGTGAGCGCAACCAAGAAATAAGACACAAGAATTATGGAGCCACGCGGCGATGTCGCGTGGCTCTTCTTTTTTATCCCGTCCCGCTTAGCGGGATGGGATTTATTTTTTATACGGATAGTGTATAATACTAATATGGATTACCGCCGTCGCAAGCAGATAATAATAGTTTCAATTCTGGCGCTGATTTTTGTTTTGCTTGGAATCGGCGCGTACTATAAGTGGTTTTATCAGGCGTCGACTTGTTTTGATAATAAGCAAAATCAAAAAGAGCAGGGCGTGGATTGCGGCGGGCCGTGTTCGCTTTCCTGCGAGCTTTTAACCGTGCGCAAGCCGCAAGTTGAATGGGCTAAGGCAGTCTTTTTAAAAGACGGTTTTTATGACCTGGCGGCTAAAGTTAGCAATACAAACCCGAATTACGGACTATCAAAATTCAACTATACATTCAAGCTTTTTGACGCGCAAAATAATCTTATCGTCCAAAAGCAGGGTTCGAATTTTATTTTGCCAAATCAAAGCAAGTATATTATTGAGGCCAATGTGGCATCGGACAAAAAACCGGTGAAAGCGGAAATGGCTATTGATAACTCGGCAAAAACTGACTGGCAAAGATTAGCGGATAATTTTGAGACCCCTGATATTTATATCCACGACAAGCAATTTAAATATCTGGATAACCAGCCGGGACAGGCGACTCCACAGGCGGGAACCGCGCAGGCTTCGGGCATCATAAAAAACAACAGCAATTTTGATTTTGATAAAATAGCCGTGGCGGTGATACTTTTTGACGATAGTAAGAATATTATCGGCATGAATAGAACAGAGGTCTATACTGTTCCGGCAGGACAGGATCGTTATTTTTCCGCTCTCTGGTTCTCGCCTTTGGCGGGAGAGGTTAGCTCGGTTGATATGGCGGCCGACACAAATCTTTTCTCCGACAGTAATTTTATGAAACGTTTTGGAACGCAGGAGAAATTCCAGCAGTATGGGCCAGCGACTAGCAATTAGCGACTAGCCACTAGATCTTAGGTGTTTCTATTTGCTATACCCTAATCGCTAGTGGCTATTTTTAATGCTTCAACATCTCAAAAAATTTGACTGGCTACTTATTGGTTCGGTGTTGAGTCTTTGCGTTATCAGCCTGCTTGAGCTTTGGAGCATAGATGCCGGCGCGCAAATTGCCGGACAAGCCACTGGCTATTCCATTAAGCAGTGGATTTTTTTGGCCGTGGGATTAACAGTCATGTTTTTTTTGGCTTTCATAGACGCGCAAATTTATCGCAATTCATCATCATTTTTAATAATATTATATTCCGTTTCCTTGGTTTTACTTGTCGCGGTTTTGCTGTTTAGCCATAAGATTAGAGGCACAGCCGGCTGGTTTAATTTCGGCGATATTAATTTTGCGCCGGTGGAACTGGCAAAATTCGCGGTTATTTTAATTTTGGCCAAGTATTTTTCGCGCCGGCATATTGAGGTTTACCGGGTGCGCCATATCGTGGCTTCCGGGCTTTACGCGGGTTTGCCCATTTTGCTTGTTCTACTTGAGCCGGATTTGGGTTCGGCTTTAATTTTGATGGCTATATGGCTCGGTATGGTTCTACTTAGCGGAATGAAACAGAGGCATTTATTTATAGTTTTGATAGCGGGAGTTTTTGTATCTGTTTTGGCTTGGAGTTTTATTTTTAAGCCGTATCAAAAAGCCAGAATTTTAACTTTTTTAAATCCGACAAAAGATCCGCTGGGCTATAGCTATAATCTGATTCAATCAAAAATTGCCATAGGTTCTGGCCAGTTTTGGGGTAAAGGATTAGGGCATGGCTCCCAGGGGCAGTTGAATTTTTTGCCGGAAAAGCATACGGATTTTATTTTTTCCGTTTTTGCCGAAGAGTGGGGATTCATTGGCGTTGTGTTTTTGTTCGGTTTATATTCTCTGTTTTTCTGGCGGCTGATGAAAATTATTATGTCGGCAGGCAATAATTTTTTCCGGCTGTTTACAGCCGGCTACGCTATTATGATATTCGCGCAAATCACAATTAACACGGGCATGAGTCTGGGCCTGATGCCCGTTACCGGTATCGCTTTGCCGTTCATGAGTTATGGCGGTAGCAATTTGTTGATAAACTTAATGATGCTGGGCGTTGTCCAAAACATCGCCTCACAAACCAATGTCGGGCAGATAAGGGGGGAGGAGTAAATTACGAAAAACTTGACTAAGCCTGTCGGGAAAACCGATGGGCTTCTTTATTTTTTCTACATCACATTATTGTTGCTATAGCAACAATAATGTGATGTGAATTATTTTATCTTTTACAGCTTTAACAACCTCCCCTTACGAAAAGGTAGGGATGAACACAAGCCCTTGACAAGGCCTAATAAAGGAATATAATGGAGACAAGTTAACCCCCAACACCTTGACCACAAGATACACTGACTATGCGGCAAGGGGAAAAGAGCAATTCTACACCTGAGATTGCAAATATGTGCAAAATTAGGTGTGGGGGTAAATAGAATAATAAGGTATTTATTGCCTTGGATATGTATATGAAATAAGCCTGAATAAGCGCCCTGTTAGTGTTGATGGGTGGCTTTTGTTTTGCGTTTAATTCGCTAATTTACGCGAATAGAATACGACACAAATTTACGTTAATTATCTGATACAGACAGCCTTTGACTTCACTTCCTACACTCAGGCAATAAATTGAGTATGGAGTATGGATAGAATTTAGAGTTTAGTTTTACAAATCCGGAATTAAGCTTTTGATTTTATCTCGGTGAGACAAACCTCACCCCAACCCTCTTTTTCAAAAAGAGAGGGAGAAATTCCACCCATCATCCCTTTATGAAAAGGGATGAGCTCTCTGTCTCTCATTTAATAATCTTCGTCAGTTATTCAAATGATGAAAGATAAATTTTTTGGCAAACATCCCAATGTAATGCCGCTGCCCGATCTCATTGAGGTGCAGATGGATTCTTATAAATGGTTTCGGGAAAAGGGCTTGAAGGAACTTTTTGAAGAAATTTCGCCAATCCGCGACTGGTCCGGAAAAGACCTGGATCTTTATTTTACGGATTATTATTTTGACGAACCAAAATATAGCGAAACCGAAGCCAAGCGACAGAATGTTTCCTATGAGGCGCCGCTTCGCGCGAAGTTGCAATTGGTCAACAGGAAAACCAACGCAGTGAAAGAGCAGGAAATCTATTTGGGCGAATTTCCTCTGATAACCACCAACGGAACTTTCATTGTTAACGGCGTTGAGCGCGTCGTCGTCTCTCAATTAATCCGTTCTTCGGGAGTTTTTTTTACCGCGGCGAGCGTTCGCGGACGCAAACTTTTTGGCGCCAAAATCATTCCTAACCGCGGCGCTTGGCTGGAATTTGAAACAGATTACGACAACGCCATCTATGTAAAAATTGACCGCAAAAGAAAAGTGCCGGTAACGGCGCTATTGCGGGCATTTGGCATAGTCACGGACGAAGAACTTCTGGCTAAATTTAAGGACGCAGACACGGACCCGGAGAATCACTATATAGAATCTACCTTGAAAAGAGACGCTTCCAGCAATCAGGGCGAGGGTTTTATTGAGGTTTATAAACGTTTAAGGCCGGGGGACTTAGCTACGGTTGATAATGCCCAACAGATGATTGAAGCGATGTTTTTTGATTTTGAAAGGTATGATATGGCCAAAGTCGGCCGCTGGAAATTCAATTTGCGTTTGGGGCTGAATGTACCGCTGGATAAAGCCAACAGGATCTTGCGGCCGGAAGATTTAGTTTTGGTTATAAAAGAAATTATTAAATTAAATAATACTCCAGGCGCCCAGCCCGATGACATTGACCACTTGGCCAATCGGCGCGTGCGGTCGCTTGGCGAGCTTTTACAAAATAAATTGCGAGTTGGGATGGCGCGTATTGAAAGAATCGTTAAAGACAGAATGACGACTTTGGATGTGGCGGCCATAACTCCGGCGCAACTGGTTAATATCCGTCCGTTCATGGCGGCGGTAAAAGAATTTTTTACCACTTCTCAGCTTTCCCAATTCATGGATCAGGTAAATCCCTTAGCGGAACTGGAACACAAGCGCCGCATTTCGGCAATGGGTCCCGGGGGACTCACGCGCGAGCGGGCCGGTTTTGAAGTTCGTGATGTGCATACGACTTATTATGGCCGTATTTGTCCTATTCAAACTCCGGAAGGCCCGAACATCGGCCTTATCGGAACTTTGGCGAGTTTTGCGCGCGTCAATGAATTTGGATTTTTGGAAACTCCTTACCGCAAAGTCAAGAACGGCAAAGTGCTTAATGAAATTGAATATCTGAACGCGTATGAAGAACAAAAATTCAGCATTGCCCATGCCGGCATGCATTTAACAAAAGATGGACATTTTGCCGATGACCGTGTGGAGGCCCGAGTTCACGGCCAGGCCGCGCTCACCAAGCCCGATAGGATCGGTTATATGGATGTTTCGCCCCAGCAATTTATTTCAATTGCCACTTCTTTAATACCGTTTTTGGAACATGACGACGCGACTCGCGCACTGATGGGCTCAAACATGCAGCGCCAATCTGTTTCTTGCATTAAGCCGGACGCGCCGCTGGTCGGCACGGGCGTTGAAAGAAAGGCGGCTTTGGATTCGGGGCAGTTAATTGTAGCTAAAGAGCCGGGCGTGGTTGTTGAAGTTGACGCCAATCACGTCGCGGTTAAAAACGAAAAAGGCAAGGCGACGAATTATCCGCTGCAGATATTTTCCCGTACGAACCAATTTACTTCCATTGACCAGCATCCGGTCATTAAAAAAGGCGAACATGTTAAAAAGGGCGATACACTGGCTGAAGGCGCGGCGATTGATAAGGGCAGATTAGCTTTAGGACAAAATTTATTGGTGGCTTTTATTTCCTGGCGCGGTTCTAATTTTGAAGACGCGATTATTCTATCTGAAAAAGTTTTGCAGGAAGACCGCTATACCTCAATTCATATTGAAGATTTTTCCTGCCACGTGCGTGAAACTAAGCTGGGCCCTGAAATTACGACTCCCGATATTCCGAATGTCGGCGAAGAGCGATTAAAAGACCTGGATGAAGAGGGCATTGTCCGTATTGGCGCGGAAGTCGGTCCCAACGATATTTTAGTCGGCAAAATTTCACCTAAAGGCGAAGCTGACCTGACAGCCGAAGAAAGATTGCTTCGCGCGATTTTCGGCGAGAAAGCCAGGGATGTTAAAGATACCTCGCTCCGCATGCCTTACGGCAAGCGAGGACGGATTATCGGTATTAAAGTTTTTTCGCGCGAGAATGGCGACAAACTCCCGGTCGGAGTTATCAAAACCATTCAGGTTGAAGTAGCCCAGCTCCGCAAGGTAATGGTCGGCGATAAATTGGCGGGCCGGCACGGAAACAAAGGCGTTATTTCTAAGGTTCTGCCCGTGGAAGAAATGCCGTATTTGGCCGACGGCACCCCCGTTGATATTATTTTAAATCCATTGGGTGTGGCTTCGCGCATGAATATCGGGCAAATACTGGAAACTCATTTGGGCTTGGCGGCCCATACCCTGAGCTATTTGGCGCAAAGTCCGTCGCTGGACGGCGCCACGGAAGATGAGATCAAGGAAGAGCTAAAAAAAGCCGGTTATCCAGAAGACGGAAAATTGGTCTTGTACGACGGACAAACCGGAGAGCCATTCGGCCAGAAAGTTACCGTTGGCTATATATATGTAATGAAATTGCACCATCTGGTTGAGGATAAAATTCATATGCGTTCTATCGGGCCGTATTCTTTGATAACCCAGCAGCCGCTGGGCGGAAAAGCGCAATTTGGCGGACAGCGTTTTGGTGAAATGGAAGTCTGGGCGCTTGAAGGTTATGGCGCGGCCCATACCCTGCAGGAAATTTTGACGATAAAATCCGATGATGTGCTTGGCCGGGCCAATGCTTATGACGCTATCATCCGGGGACTTCCCATTAAAGCTCCGCACGTGCCGGCATCATTTAATGTTTTGGTTTCAGAGCTCAAAGCTTTGGCACTGGATGTTGACTTGATCGGTGTTAAGGAAGAATCGGAACAGGATGAGAGGAGGGAAGCGGAAAAGGAAACGGTTAGGGAATAATTAAAAATGTAAATCTCAAAATGTAAAATTTAGGTGTCCCGCCGTTGCGGGACTGATTTTAACATTTTACATTGTCCTGATTCGTCCGTTCGGACGAACGGATTAGAATCATTTCCCGTTTTGATCTTTGAATTTTAAATTTTTTTATGTCTAACTACAAAGTCTCCGATTTTAAAGCCATAAAATTAACACTCGCCTCGCCCGAGCAGATTTTGCGTTGGTCTTATGGCGAAGTGACAAAACCGGAAACCATCAACTACCGGACGCAAAAACCGGAAAAGGACGGTTTATTCTGCGAGAAAATTTTCGGTCCGGAAAAGGACTGGGAATGTTATTGCGGAAAGTATCGGCGCATCCGCTATAAGGGAATCGTTTGCGACAAATGCGGCGTGGAGGTAACGCGGGCAATTGTTCGGCGCGAGCGCATGGGCCACATACAGCTGGCTTCGCCGGTTACGCATATCTGGTTTTTGAGGGGTGTGCCCTCAAAGATCGGGTTAATCTTGGATATGTCTCTGCAAGATTTGGAAAGAGTCGTTTATTTCGCTAATTATCTGATTATTTCGGTTGATGAAACCGCGCGTAAGAACGCATTTGAAGAAATTGAGAAGGAATACAAGCAAAAATTAAAGAGTCTTCCCGGCGATGTCAAAGTTCAGGAAAAATTATCCTTGAAGGAGCAGAGAGATAAAAGTTTGGCCGAGCTTAAAAATTTGTCTTCCCTGCAAACTATGTCGGAAAATGATTATTACGAATTGAGCATGAAACACGGTCAGGTTTTTGAGGCGGGCATTGGAGCGGAGGCTGTCAGAAAAGCCTTGTCCGGTGTTGATCTTAGTGTCTTAAAAGAAGAATTGATGATTGAAAAAGAAAAAACCTCGGACTTGGCCCAGAAAAAAGCAGCCAAACGTTTAAAGGTTGTCGCGGGGATGATCCGCGCTAATTTGCGGCCCGAATGGATGATTATGACGGTGTTGCCGATCTTGCCTCCGGACTTGCGTCCCATGGTGGCCCTGGACGGCGGGCGTTACGCGACGAGCGACTTGAATGATCTTTACCGGCGCGTTATTAACCGCAATAATCGTTTGAAAAAGTTATTGGAATTGAACGCTCCCGAAGTTATTTGTCGCAACGAGCGGCGCATGCTTCAGGAAGCGGTGGATGCCTTGATTGATAATTCCGCCCGGCGCGGCCAGGGGCCCGTGATGGCTTCTACTGGACAAAAGCGTCAGCTTCGTTCACTGGCCGATATGTTAAAAGGAAAAACCGGCCGTTTCCGCCAAAATTTGTTGGGCAAGCGAGTTGACTATTCGGGGCGCTCTGTTATTGTTGTCGGACCAACGCTTAAACTTAATCAATGTGGATTGCCAAAGCATATGGCCTTGGAACTTTTTAAACCTTTTGTTATCCAGAAATTAGTTGAGCAGGGTTTGGCTTTTAACATTCGCGGCGCGGGTCACTTGATTGAGCTTGAAACCGACGAAGTTTGGGCGATCTTGGAAGATGCGATCAAAGACAAATATGTTTTATTAAATCGCGCCCCAACTTTGCACCGCCTCGGCATTCAGGCTTTTCAGCCGGTGCTGATTGAGGGTTTGGCTATTCAAATTCATCCGCTGGTTTGCCGCGCATTTAACGCGGATTTTGACGGGGACCAAATGGCCGTGCATTTGCCGTTGACCAAGGAAGCGCAAAATGAAGCCGGCAAAATTATGCTTTCAGCCGCTAATTTGCTAAAGCCGGCCACGGGCGAGCCAATCGCCATTCCCACGCAGGATATGATCTTGGGCTGTTATTGGATGACCAAAATCAGCGATGGCGCCAAAGGGGAAGGTAAATATTTTCAGAACGGCGACGAAGCAATATTAACGTATCAGCTTGGCGACGTTGATTTAAAGGCCAAGATAAAAATCAAAGCTCCGGCTAACTATAATTCCGATAATAAAGAAAAATTTTTGGAAACCTCTGTTGGCCGTATTATTTTTAATCAGATCTTGCCACCGGAAGTCGGCTTTGTGAATGGAGAGCTGAAAAAGAAATTATTGAATTCTTTGGTGGCGGAAATCATTGATAAATGCGGAATCAAAAAAGCGGCGGAAATTTTGGATAAAATAAAAGAGATTGGTTTTGAGTATTCAACGAAGTCCGGCATATCTTGGGGCATGAATGACTTAATTGTGCCAAGAGAGAAAAAATTATTGCTGGAAAATACGGAAATAGAGGTTGAAACGATCCATCACCAGTATTTGGACGGTCTCCTGTCGCGTGAAGAACGTCGGGCCAGGATCATTGAAACTTGGTTTTCCGCTATTGATAACATCGGCAAATTAGTCGTTAAAGAACTTGATCCCAGCGGCCCGGTGCATTTAATGGTGGATTCGGGCGCCCGCGGTTCCTGGGGCCAGATATCGCAGTTAATGGGTATGAGGGGCTTAATGGTCAACCCGGCCGGCGAAATCATTGAGTTGCCGGTGAAAAGCTGTTTGAAGGAAGGCTTGAACGTTTTGGAATATTTTATTTCAACGCACGGCGCGCGCAAAGGTTCTTCCGACACCGCGCTGCGCACCGCCACGGCCGGTTATCTGACTCGCCGCTTGGTTGATGTTTCGCAGGACGTAGTCATTGCGGAAGTTGATTGCGGCGATAAAACCGGAATTAACATTTACCGTGAAGATGGCAAGGAACTTAGGCGCTCTTTGGCTTCGCGGATCGTCGGTCGGGTCGCGGCTGAAGAAGTAAAATCCGACGACGAGGTGATTGTTAAAAAGAATGCTTTGATAGACAAATACGCGGCTAAGAAAATTGATATGCTGGAACTTGAAACCATCAGGGTGCGTTCGGTCATTTCCTGCCAGTCGCGCCAGGGGATTTGCCAGTTATGTTATGGTTATGATTTGGGCCGGAACCAGCTGGTCAAGCTCGGCGAAGCTGTGGGGATTGTAACGGCGCAGGCCATTGGCGAGCCGGGTACGCAGCTGACCATGAGAACCTTTCACACCGGAGGCGTGGCGGCGGCCGGCGACATTACGCAGGGTTTGCCGCGCGTTCAGGAAATTTTTGAGTGCCAGGTGCCGAAAGGCAAAGCCTTAATTTCGGAGATTGAAGGCAAGGTTATTGAAATCAAAGAAGCGGGGTCTTCACGAGTTATTAAAGTTCGCGGCGTTGTTGTGCCCGCCAAAGAAGATAAATCGGGTAAGAAATCAAACAAGAAGAAAGCCGTTAAAAAAGATATTTCCGAGATTGAAGAAAAAGAATATATTGTGCCGTTGTGCACCGCGCTTTGGGTTAACGAAGGAGAAGCGGTTGCCAAAGGCCAGCAGTTGAACGAAGGACATATTGATTTGAAAGAATTATTCAAACTGGCCGGCAAGGAAGCGGTCCAGCGTTATATTACCAAAGAAGTGCAAAATATCTATATCTCGCAAGGCGAAGGCATCAACGACAAGCATATTGAAATTATCGTTAAAAAAATGTTTTCGCGCGTGCGCGTAAAAGATTCCGGCGAAACAAATCTGCTGGTTGGGGACGTGGTTGAAAAAGAAAGATTCTTAGTGGAAAATGACATTCAGCGCGCCAAGGACGGCAAGACCGCCACCGCCGTTCAGCTCCTGCTTGGCATTTCCAAGGTTGCCTTAAGCACCGAATCTTGGCTCTCGGCGGCGTCCTTCCAGGAAACAACCAAAGTTTTGATCAATGCTTCGGTCGCCGCCAAAGAGGATAAGCTTCGCGGTCTTAAAGAAAATGTTATTATCGGCCGCTTAATTCCCGCCGGCACGGGCTACCGCACTCCGGCAGAGTTGGAAGATGCGAGGAGGGAAGAGGAAAAGCAGAGATAGTGAAAAAGTAAAAAATTAATAAGGAATAAAATCCCCGTGGCGCGTGAGCATTGCGGGGATTTTGGTTTTAAGCATGTTCGGGATAATAAATGATATTTACTTTAATACTTAGAAGCATTGAAGTATTTGCGGTTTATAAAAGTACCCATATCACATTATTGTTGCTATAGCTGAGATAATGTAATATGTGAATTTTTATATTTTACACAAAAATACGATAGCGTAAAAATGCGTAGAATGGAAATCAGTTGACTTTTTATGGTCGGGTGTGCGATAAATAGTATAGAGGGATTGAGAATTGTTCTTAAGATGATAGATATATAAATAAGAGAAGGAGGTGTTTGATATGCCATGTAATTGTTCAAATTATCCTCGGCCACTAGGTTTTTTCCCAATTCAAGAAGCGGGCATATATGTTTGTAGGGGCTGCGGCGTCGCATACTTGCTTAATGAGGCTACGGAATTTTCCTCGATTTGTGATAGGTGCGGCGACCTTTTACAAAAGAAAGATTAAGCAAAATTAAATTAAAAGAAGGAGGTGACACATGCCATTGCTTAGCGACTTGAAAGCGGCGTTTAGATTTAATTTGACTCATGGTGACAGACGGGATTATTGGCCGCCGGAGCCAGTTGTTGGCGGCGTGTTCTTCTGTGAGAAGTGCGGATGTAAATATATTGTAAACGATATAAAGGCGTTCGCGCAGTGTGAAGGATGCGGTGGCAAGTTGCCGCATCGCACATGATTTTGATGGGGTATCCATGATTTGGATGCCCCTTTTATTTTGCGTATTGCGCGGTTGGCGGGGATTTTATATAATAGACTTAGCTCGGATTTGCTTTATGAAAGCATAAAATTGATTCCGTCACAGCAGGGTCATCCCGAGTGAAACGAGGAATCTCGCGGGAGTGTAGCGACCCGCGCAGCAATCTCGCATTTGCGAGAGATCCTTCCCCCTCCGTTGTGGGGTCAGGATGACAATAATTTGTCTTTTTTCGTATGAGCGGATGAATGTATACAAAAAAACAATATGGCTAAAAAATTCAAAGACGGTTTTAGGTTTAAAGGGCCAAAGTTAAAATTGCACGACGAAACAAAAAAAGGCATTAGCGCGGTTTTGCTTTTTCTTGGCGCGCTGATAACAATCTTGAGCGCTTTTGGCGCGGCCGGGGAAGCGGGCAATCTATTATATAAAGGCCTTAGTTTGCTTTTCGGCTGGGGCTATTTTTTGATTCCATTGTCTCTGGTTTTGGCCGGCGTGGCGATCTTAAAATCTTTGCATGAAGAGCTTTATGGCACGCCGTTTTTTGGCATTACGCTTTTTCTGCTGAGCTTTTTAGGCGTTCTGCAAATGTTTTTGGGCGGTAGCATTGAGGACGGCCGCGGCGGCGGATATTTGGGACTGGCAATCTCTTATCCTTTTTTGAAGTTTTTAGGGGTTTATGCGAGCGATATTATTTTAATCTCTTTAATATTTGTTTCTTTGCTTATCACTTTTAATATTTCACTCAAAAAACTGGCCGATTTTATTTTTGATCGCGGTAATAAAAAAAGCAAGGAATTTGTTAAAAATGCCGAGTCGGCGAAAACCGAAATCGGGGCGCTGGATTCTTTTATGCAAAAAATTATGCCCGCGCCGAGCTTCAAGGTGAAAAATCTGGGCGTGGCGGCCAAAGACGCAAAACCAGCGGCATCAATTGCAGAAACAAAAGAAGCCAAGAAAGACGAGATGCAATTACTTCAAAGCAAAATGACCATGGCCGATTATAAATTTCCGCCGATTGAACTGCTTGAGCCGGACTCGGGCGAACCGACCAGCGGCGACATTAAAGCTAACGCCAATATTATTAAACGCACTCTTCAGCATTTCGGCATTGAGGTGGAAATGGCGGAAGTTAACATCGGTCCGACCGTCACGCAGTATACTTTTAGGCCCGCGCAAGGCGTAAAATTATCCAAGATCACCACCTTGCAAAATGATCTGTCTTTAGCATTGGCGGCTCACCCTATTCGTATTGAAGCGCCGATTCCCGGCCGTTCATTAGTCGGCATAGAATTACCAAATAAAGTGGTAATGAAAGTCCGTTTAAAAAACTTAGTTGAACAGGAGGAATTTGGCCATAACCATAAAATGCTTACAATCGCCCTGGGTAGGGATGTTGCGGGACTTCCGATCTACGCGGGACTGGAAAAAATGCCGCATATGCTGATTGCCGGCGCGACCGGAACAGGAAAAACTATTTGTTTAAATTCCATCATAACGAGTTTGCTGTATCGCCAGGCTCCAAATTTTTTAAAACTTATTTTAATTGACCCCAAGCGCGTGGAATTTCCGATTTATAACGGTTTGCCGCATTTGCTGACGCCCGTTATCGTGGACGCCGATAAAATGGTTAACGCGTTGCGCTGGGCGGTGTCGGAAATGGAACGGCGTTTTGAAGTGTTGTCGGCCGTGCAGGCACGCGACATAAATTCTTATAATAAAAAATTCGTTGACGGTGAAATAGACGAGCCGCTGCCCTTTATCGTGATCATCGTGGATGAATTGGCGGATTTGATGGCTTCGCACGGTCGCGAGGTGGAAGCCACGGTGGTGCGGCTGGCGCAAATGTCGCGGGCGGTCGGGATTCACTTGGTCTTGGCCACCCAGCGGCCATCAGTGGAAGTTATCACGGGTCTGATTAAAGCCAATATTACTTCGCGCGTGGCGTTCCAGGTTTCTTTCAGATAAGGAAGTGAAAAAGGTGGTGGAGTTTTTAGCCAAACAGAATATCCCCGAATACGCTGATGATATTACGCGAGCGCGCACCAGCCAAGGGGCGATTTTTGGCGGCGGCAGCGGTGGTGAGAACGGCTGGGATGACGATCTGTATAATGAAGCCAGAGAAACGGTTATCCAGAGCGGCAAGGCTTCAGCTTCCCTTCTGCAGCGCCGCTTGCGCGTGGGTTATGCCAGAGCGGCGCGGCTTTTAGATATGCTGGAAGATAACGGTGTTGTCGGGCCGGGAGACGGCGCCAAGCCCAGGGAGGTGCTGGTTGACGGAATACCGGGAATTCCGGGAAATCCGAAAGCGGGAGAGGAAGAAAAGGCGGATGTATTCTAAAAGGAAATTAAAAATGTAAAAATCAAAATTAAAAATTTTGGTGTCGCTTCGCGACGTATTTAATAAATGCGCAAAGCGCATACCTTAATTTTTCATTTTGAGATTTTAATTTTAAATTTTTATCATGGTATTTACGGCCAGGACAGTGGAGGAATTGCCAAGCTTCGGTGACCAATTAAAAAAGGCCAGGGAGGAGGCTGGTTTGACAAGGGAAAAAGTCAGCCAGCTTTTAAGTTTTCCCGTGAGATATCTGGAGTGGCTGGAAGCGGGGGAACTTGAAAAATTACCGGCTGACGTTTATTCCAGGGGTTTTTTGCGCAAATACGCTAAAATTCTGGCCATTGACAGCGAAGCTTTAGTCGTTGAATATGAAAAAGAGTCCCGCATTGCGGAACATTTAAAATTTCAAAAGCACCAGTTTTTACCGGTTTTAAAATATCGCAGATTTATTATTACCCCGAAAACCTTAGGTTGGCTGGCCGGAGGCGTAATTTTATTTTTGATAATCGGTTATTTTTTTTATCAGCTGCACTTTTTATTAAGTCCGCCAAGCTTAAACCTTTTTGAGCCGGCGGAAATTGATTTTGTGGCAAGTAATAATTTTATTTTGTTTAAAGGTAAAACAGAACCCGGCATTAAATTGACAATCAACGGCCAGCAGTCGTATATTGATAAAGACGGGAATTTTGAGCAGACTATCAGCATGGTCCAGGGTTTAAATATCATTAAAGTCGAGGCGACTAATCGGTTTGGGAAGAGCAGTTCAGAGGTTCGACGTATAATGTTAAAGTAGTCGCTCGGAATCGCTTTCTGAAATCGTGAAATTTTCCCCAGCCAGCCCCGCAGTTGCGGGGACTCGCGCAGTTTTATTCGCTCTTTTCCGCTGTCGCGGAAAAACCATGCCCGCTCATAAAACTGAGCGTTTCAGAAAAGCAATTCCTCGCTTAAAGTTTTGGATGGATTCAACTAAAAACTAAAAATTAAGAACTATTCATATGTCAAAACAACAAGACGGAGGAGAAAAAAGCGAGAAGCAAAAAGCTCTGGCCACGGCGATTGAGGAGATAAAAGAAAAATTTGGCGAAGGGTCAATAATGAAATTGGGCGAGGCGAAAAGGGTTAATGTGGACGCAATTCCCACCGGCTCCATTTCTTTGGACTTGGCGCTGGGCGTTGGCGGTTTTCCCAAGGGACGGATAATTGAGGTTTATGGGCCCGAGTCCAGCGGTAAAACGACTTTGTCTCTTCATACGGTTGCTCAAGCTCAAAAACGCGGCGGACTTTGCGCGTTTGTTGATGCCGAACACGCCTTGGACCCGGAATACGCCAAACGGATCGGCGTTAAGGTGGATGATCTCTTGATCTCGCAGCCCGACACCGGCGAGCAGGCGTTGGATATTGTGGAAAGCCTGGTGCGCTCGGCGGCAATTGATTTGATTGTAGTGGATTCGGTGGCGGCATTAACTCCCCGCGCGGAAATTGAGGGCGAAATGGGCCAGCAACATATGGGGCTTCAGGCACGATTGATGTCGCAAGCCTTGCGCAAATTAACGGCCATTGTGGCTAAGTCTGGCACCAGCGTTATTTTTATCAATCAAATTCGTATGAAAATCGGCATAGTTTTTGGCAATCCGGAAGAGACGCCGGGCGGCAAAGCGCTAAAATTTTATTCATCAGTGCGCGTTGATGTTCGCCGCACCGCGCAAATAAAACAGGGCGACAATATCATCGGCAATCGCGTGAAAGTAAAAGTGGTGAAAAATAAAGTGGCGGCTCCCTTTAAGATCGCGGAGTTTGACATAATGTACAACAAAGGCATATCGTATGAAGGTGATGTCATCAACACCGGCGTAAAATATAACATAGTTAATAAAGGCGGCGCGTGGTTCAATTATGGCGACACCAAACTCGGCCAGGGTATGGAAGCGTCCAAAGCATACCTTGTTGAAAACCCCGAAATCACCGCGGAAATTGTGAAAAAAATTAAAGAGGAAGCGGGGAAAGAGGTTGTCGGGTAAATGTATAAATTTTATGATTAACGCCTATATAGACGCGGCAAATTTACACAAAGGGACGAAAAAGCAGTTGGGCTGGAATCTTGATTATGGTCGTTTTAGAGTTTGGTTGCGTAAAAAGTATAACGTTGATAATACTTATTTGTTTATCGGTCTAGTTCCAAAAAATAAAGATTTATATAGAGATGGTTTCAAAACTCATTTTGATGTAAAATAAGGGTATAAGTCTTAACTTGTATCCTTATGCAACCTCAAAACAAAAATCAAAGAAAATCGTATCCGTCAGACATTAGCCGCAGACAATTCGCTTTACTTGAGCCAATTATCAGAAAGCGTCGCAAGAAAACTGGGCGGCCGCGGGCCGACCTCTATGAAGCAGTTAACGGCCTGCTCTACGTGCTGTCTACCGGCTGCCGCTGGCGGGATTTGCCCCATGATTACCAGCTTTCCTACATCACCTGCTATCGGCAGTTCATCAAATGGATAAAAGACGGGACGTTTAAA
>Ga0075954_129_pt1 | contig 16485 bp, 18 predicted proteins | sample RifGroA2_FD_68018 | JGI IMG/M metagenome (GOLD analysis project Ga0075954, IMG submission 68018) | Parcubacteria bacterium GW2011_GWA2_43_9b | reverse complement strand
AGAGAAAATTATTGTTTTTCGGCCATCATTTTGCCGCCAAAAATAAGCATATAAATTGCGGACAGGCCGACCAGGTCATAGATGATGCCGGTTAGCGTCCCTTCGCCGAAAATAGAAGACACGATGTTTAAATCGGCGATTCCAATCAGGCCCCAGTTCAGGCCGCCGATGACGACCAATATGAAAGTAATCCAGTTGAGGATTTTCATATGTTTAATTAAAATTAAATCTTAATTGTAAACCTCGACCTTTATTATGTGCTAAAAAGAGCGCTAAAAATACGGTCTATATATTTTTATGATATCATAGACAGGCTTGGCGTCAATGGAGGTTTTATTGGTCAAGATACAATAACGGGTTTAGGGGCCCGCCCAGAGGCGTCGGGTAGCCGTAGCGGTTGGGCTCAACGTGGAAGGTGTTGGTGGCGTAGACCGTAAAATGCAAATGCGAGCCGGTGGAATATCCGGTTGAACCGCCATAGCCGATGATGTCGTCGGTTTTAACTTTTTGGCCGACGTTCACGCTTTGCACGGACAGATGAGCGTAGAGCGTTGTCAGTCCGTTATCGTGTTTAATAGTTATCCATTTGCCGTAGGCGTAGCGCGCCATATTGCCGACTCCGGAAATTGTGCCGTCTAAAGCCGCGGCTACCGGGTCGCCCGTCTCCAAATCAATGTCCAGTCCATTATGAAATCCTCCGTTTCCTTTTCCTTCATTGCAGGCGGGATATGAATTTCTGGCAAAAGATGTCGTTATACATCCGTAAATTTGGACTAGAGTATTTTTGATCGGCCAAGCCAGAATGCCTTTTTGAGCATTCGGAATAGAATTAGGATTAATGGCTCGACGTAATTTTTCTTCAGCCAGATAAATGTCTCTTTCAACTTGGTCTCGCTGTTTTTGCAAGGTGGTTAAAGTGCTCTGATATATTTTTTCCTGGTTTTTAGTGGTAGCAAGTAAATCTTTTTGATCGTCTCTCTGTGAATCAAGCACTAAGGTTTGCCCGCTTAATTGTTTTTTAAAATTTTCCAAGAGCGTTTTCTGATTTTCAGATTCTATTTTTTGAGTTTCCAGTTGCGCTTTGAATTCTTTAATGGCATCAAGTTTTTGTTGCAGGCCGGTTTGCAAATTATTAACATATTGAGCTTGGCTTAGCATATCGGAAAAATTACCGCTGCCAAAAACGAGTTCTAAAGGTCCCGTTTGGTCATATTCATTGATGGCTTGAATGGTTTGGCTCAAATTGTTTCTTTGTTTTTCCAGCTCTATGTTTTGCGTTGAAATGTCGCCAGATAACCCCTGGATTTTAAGGGATGTCTGGGATATTTTTGTTTGGGTTAAACGGACCTGCGCTTCCAACTTTTTAATTTGCGCTTCCATTTGCGCGATGGCGTTTTTGAGGGTGTTGCTTTGATTTTGGCTGTTGCGCACCATGTCCTTATACTGGGCGATCTGTTTTTCCAATGCCTGAATTTGTGATTGTTTTTGGTTGATTTCGTTTTGGAGGTCGGACCGTAAATCAGCCCGACTAATGGCAGGGGCTAAAAGCGAGACGATTATAGCAAATATGGTTATGGAACGGTAATAATTCAAAGCTCAAAACTCAAAACGCAAAACGCAAAACCACAACCCTAAAACTCAAAACTTTTTGTTTTTCAGGGTGAGTACGCTTGAGCCTAACATATTAGATATTTCCGTTAACTCGGCTAAAAGTTTATTAACCTTATCTTTATCTGCTTCGGTAGCGTCTCTTAATAAGCCGAACCAATACTTGCTTTCGTTAGCCGATTTTAAAGCAATCTCATAAAATTTAATAAAGTCTCTTTTCGACGAGGAGGACTTGGCTTCAATAATGTTGGCGCCGATGGACGTTGCAGATCGTAGAAGCTGATCACCAATTACCCAATAAGCTCTTTTTTCCGGTAAAGACGATAGAAGTTTAATAGTATTAATAGAAAAATAATAGCAACGATATCTCAAGTCAGTTTTAGGGTTTTGAGCTGTAGTTTTGAGATTTGACATTTGAGTTTTGAGTTTAAAAAACTAGGCAGTCAATTTTTCTATTGCTTTCTGTATTCTTTCTAAGGATTCTTTTTTTCCGAGTATCTCCGCGATATCAAACGGCGGCGGAGAGTTTTTTTGGCCGGATATGGCCACGCGCAAGGGCCACAATAATTCACCTTTGCTCTTCATTTTTGACGCTTCAGCGATGAGTATTCCCGATAATTTTTCTTTGGTGAATTCGCTATCGGGTAGGCCGGCGATTATTTCTTGCGACGCGGCCAGGGATTTTTTAATTTCTTCGTCCGTCATTTCTTTCCATTTCAGCAAGGTTTTGTCATATTCGGGCAATTGGAAAAAGAAAGCCACGTGTTCCCCTATTTCTGATAAGGTTTGCAGCCGTTCTTGTTCCAGCGCGATGATTTTTTTAAGCTTAGATCCTTCGCTTCGCTCAGGGTGACCCGGTAAACCAGTAAGATACGGAATACACATCTCAGCTAATTTTTCCAGTGGCAACTGTTTTATATAGTAAGAATTATACCAATCCAATTTTTCAACGTTAAAAACCGCGCCGGCCTTGTGCACGCGTTCCAAAGAGAAGTCCTTCAGCAACTCTTCCATGGAATAGATCTCTTTCTCGGTGCCGGGATTCCAGCCCAAAAACGCCAGATAGTTTATCATCGCTTCGGGCAAATAACCCTTTTTAATATAGTCTTCCACCGCCACGTCGCCTTTGCGTTTGCTCATTTTAGTTTTATCTATATTTAGCAAGAGCGGTAAATGCGCCCATTGGGGCGCGTCCCAGCCAAAATACTCGTATAATAAAATATGTTTTGGCGTTGAAGACAGCCATTCTTCAGTGCGCGTAACGTGCGAAATTTCCATTAAATGGTCGTCTACTACCACGGCTAAATGGTAGGTCGGAAAACCGTCTGATTTTATCAACACCTGGTCGTCAAGTTCTTCGGATTTATAGGATACTTTACCGCGTACCAAATCATCGACGACAATAGTTCGGTTTTCGGGAATTTTCATCCTGATAACACGCGGTTGATTCTGTTGAAGTCTGACCTCAACAGCGTCTTTGTCTTTGGATAAAGCCAGACAACGTTGGTCGTATTTGGGAGCCTGTTTTTTGGCAATCTGGTTCGTTTTCATATCTTCCAGAGTTTTGGCGTCGCAAAAACAATAGTAAGCCGAATCTTTGTCTATCAATTCCTGCGCGTATTTTCTATATAAGTCTAAACGTTGAGATTGAATATAAGGCGCATACGGGCCGCCAATGTCCGGGCCCTCGTCATATTGAAGTCCAGCCCATTTAAGGCCGCTATATATCGCTTCGGCCGCGCCTTCAACCAGGCGTTTGGTATCGGTGTCTTCCAGACGCAGGACAAATTGCCCGCCGGTTTGTTTGGCGACTAAATAAGAATAAAGCGCGGTGCGCAAAGAACCGATATGCAGATAGCCGGTGGGGCTGGGCGCGAAACGGGTGCGGATTTGAGGCAATGATTTAGGATTTACGATTTACGATTTAAGATTGCGCTCATAAATCTTAAATCCTTATTCATAAATCAGTTTTATTGTTTAGTGATGTTTAAAATTTCTTGCGCGATTTGACGCGCGGCGTCGGGATGAGCGAATTTCTTGGCGTCTTCGCCCATTTTTTTCAGCAGATCCGGATTGTCCAGTAAAGAAAATATCTCGCTTTGGAAAAGGTGCGGGGTTAAATTCATCTGTTCCATTATGACCGTGGCGCCGAGCTCGGCAAATTCTTCGGCATTTTTTAATTGATGGTCGGCGGCGGCGTCAGGCAAGGGAATTAAAATGCTGGGCTTGCCAAGCGCGGCAATTTCGGCAATGGTGCCGGCGCCGGCGCGGGCTATAACCAAATCAGCCGCGGCCAGAGCGTTTTTCATTTGCTCATTATCTAAAAACGGGAAAAGATGGTATTCGTTTATCGTTTTGTCTCCCAGCATTTGTTTTATCATGTCGTAATTATTCGGCCCGCATTGATGGATAATTTCGCAGCGGCCGGCAAGCAATAAAAGCGAAGTGAAAATCAAGTCGTTTATGGCTTGCGCTCCCTGGCTGCCGCCCAAAATTAAAATTACAGGTTTTGCGCCGCTTAAGCCAAAAAGTTCTTTGGCCTGTTCTTTTGTTCCGCCAAAAAGCGATGGCCGCACGGGATTGCCGGTTAACGCGGTTTTGGCCGGCGAAAAGTATTTAGCCGCTTCACTAAAAGAAATTGCCACGCGCTGGCTGAACTTAGCGCAGAATTTATTTGCCAGCCCCGGCTCCGCATCGCTTTCATGGATGATAACAGGAATCCGGTAGATCCAGGCCGCCAGCACAACCGGCACCGCGCCATAACTTCCTTTACTGAACACGACATTAGGCATGAACCAAAAAAGATGCCAGAGAGATTGGACTAATCCGCAGGGAATTTTTAAAATGTCAAAAATATTTTGCCAGTCAGCGTAACGGCGAAGTTTGCCGGCCATAATAGTTTTATGGATTATTCCTTCTTTGCTCAATATTTCTTCGCCCACGGTTTTGGGGCCCAAGAACATAAATTCAATATCGGTTCCTTCGCCGAGCGGAACCTGGAAAACATTGGTTTTTATCAGATTTTTTAGTTCTTCGGCAACGGCCAGTATCGGAAAAAGATGTCCGCCCGTGCCGCCGGTGGTGAAAGCGATGCGCATAAACGATTTAAGATTTAAGATTTAAGATTTAAGAATAATTTTTATCCCGAGTGAAGTCGAGAGGCATAATTCATAAATCATAAATCGTAAATCATGATTTTGAGTATTTAGATATATTCAGCAGTATCCCCATTCCCGTCAGGCTAATTGCCAGTGATGAGCCCCCGAGAGAAATAAACGGAAGAGTAATGCCGGTTAACGGAATTAAGCCGCAAATAGCCGCCATATTTATTAATGCCTGAACCGTTATCCATCCGGTGAGTCCTCCAGCCAAAAGCCGGCCAAAATCGTCCGGCGCGCCCTGGGCGATTTTAAATCCGCGAAAAGTAAAGATCATAAATAACAGGAGTAGCGCCATGATGCCGATAAAACCAAGCTCCTCGCCAATGACCGCTAAAATGGAATCGGAAGCGGGTTCCGGCAGATATTTGAATTTCTGAACGCCCTGTCCCAGTCCCAGTCCGAAGATTCCCCCTGACCCCAGCGCTAGGACAGCCTGATTTATTTGATAGCCGATGCCCCTTGGGTCAAGTTCCGGGTGCAGGAAAACTTGCAGGCGATTAGCCGCGTGGGAGTAAAATTTTGTTAAAAGATAAAACAAAATAACCGAGCCAAAGCCGATAAGGCCTAAATGAGAAATTCGCGCGCCGGCCAAAAAATATATTATTAAAGAAGTGAAGCCGATTACTCCAAGAGTGCCGATATCAGGTTCCAGTATCACTAAAAACGCGACCGCGCTGACCATTATTAAAAATGGAACAAGGCCCTCCGAAAAATCTTTTACAGCTTTTCCTTTACCGGCAAACCACGCCGACAAATAAATTATGAAACTTAATTTTAAAAATTCGGTCGGTTGCAAAACTACGGGGCCCAGAATTATCCAGCGCTTTGCTCCGCCGTGCCCCGTGCCGAATCCCGGAATAAAAACCATTATCAATCCGATGACTGTAATCGCCAATAGCGGCAAAGCCAGCGGTTTTAGATAGCGATAGGGGAAAAAATAAGCGATGACTCCGAGCAACAGTCCCGGCAGGAGGCCTTTAAGCAGCTGGCTTTTTAAGTAATAGTAGCTCTCATGAAATTTTTCCTGCGATTGACCGATGCTGGCGGAAGAAACCATGATTAAGCCGAAAACAACTAAGATTCCGATAACGGCGAGTAAAATATAATCGGGTTGACTATTCTTCACGCGAATTCAAAATTAAAAAATCAAAATGTAAAATCGACACGAAGTGTCGTCCTGAGGGTAAGGCCCGAAGGATCCAGATCCTTCGCTTCGCTCAGGATGACAAATTCTTTGTCATTTTACATTGTCATTTTCCATTTTGAGATTTACATTTTACCTTTTTAATTTATGGCACTTTTCTGGCGTTTATTTTGACCTCTTCTTGTTTTTTCAATTTCATCACTGCTTCATTGAATTGCCTTCCTCTGTCAAATTCATGCTGGAACAAACCAAAGCTGGCGCAACCCGGAGAAAGCAAAACGACATCTCCTGGTTCAGCGAGCCCTTTGGCCAGCTCAACCGCTTTTTGCATATTCTTGGCTTGTTTGAGTTCTGTTTCAGAATCTATTTCCTTAGCCAGTTTTAATGAAGCCGTCCCTTCAAACAAAACAACTGCTTTTGCGTGGTCTGAAATAGTTTTGCCAAGCTCCGCAAAGTCCAGGTTTTTATCGGCGCCGCCGGCAATTAGAATAATATGTTTTTTCTTGTCTTTTCCGGGGAATTCTTCGTTGATTGTTTCAATGGCCGCAATGGCCGCGTCGGGAGCCGTGCCGGTGGTGTCATTGATATATTTTACGTCATTGATTTTATCTATGAATTGCAGCCGGCCCGGAAGGCTCTTGAAATTACGCAAAGCGGTTTTAATAATTTCGGGCGGAACATTATAAAGATCAGCCACGGAAATTGCCGCCAGAACATTGGATAGATTGTGCCGGCCGATAAGTTTGACATCTTTCACATCGGCAATCAATTCTTGGGCCGCGCCATAATATATTTTTTTATTTTTAATATAGGCGCCCATTCTGGCTTTTTGGTTTATGGCCGGAAGTTCCGCGTGGATAAGCGCGTCTCCATTCGTAGAATAAAAATAAATGCGGGAAGTAATTTCATGAGAGACATTTTTTAGCAGATGGTCATCGTAATTCAGAAAAACATAATCTTTTTCACTCTGGAATTTAAAAATCAGTTTTTTATCTTTTATGTAATTTTGGAAATTGCCGTAGTGGTTCAGGTGGTCCTGTTTGATGTTGGTAATGACAGCGACGTACGGGCTTTTTTTATGGTTTTGAGCGTCGGCCAATTGCCACGAGGAAAGTTCAATAACCACGAGAGTGTCTTTGGTTATCTCCGGCAGTTTTTCCAGTACAGATTGCCTGATATTGCCAGCCAGAATGACTTGCGGATAGCGCTGGCTTAAAACATAAGCCAGCAGGGCGGCCGTGGTGGACTTGCCTTTGGTGCCGGTAACGCCGATTATCGGCGCGGGGCACAGTTCAAAAAATATTCCAATATCACTATCAATGGGAACATTGTTTTCTTTGGCCGCGGCTGTCCCGTCAGCTCTTTTAAGGAGACGGTAAGTTCTTCTTTTTTTTGCAAATCAGTCGCCAAAACTTTCGCGCCTTGAGCCGCTAAAAATTTTATCACTCCGACTCCCCCGCCGTGCAGACCGATGCCCATGACCGTTATACGTTTGTCTTTGAAATCAGATAGTTGCATATTCTTTATTTCTCTAATTTATTTAGATATAATTACAATTTAAAATTTAAATATCAAAATGTAAAATTTTGGTATCCCGCAGATGCGGGATGATTTTAAGATTTTACGTTGCGTAAAGCAACGTGGTTGCCACGCAACTTTACGTTGTCATTTTTAACTTTGAGATTTACATTTTACATTTTATAAATAGAATCTATCCAAAAAAGCAATTATCAGTCCCAAGGCCGCGGTCATAAAAGAAATTATCCAGAAGCGCATGGTGATCTGCGATTCGGGCCAACCCTTGGCTTCCAGATGATGATGAATCGGCGCGGAAATAAAAACTTTTTTGCCGCGGCATAATTTTTTGGAAATAAGCTGAACAATAACTGAAGCAGATTCCGCCATCAGGACAAAACCGATTATGGGCAATAGTAAAAATTGATTGGTTAACATGGCAATAATTCCAAGCGTGATGCCCAGCGACATAGCGCCGGTGTCGCCCATAAAAAATTTAGCCGGATGGATATTAAACCATAAAAAAGCCAGGAGCGCTCCGATAATAATTCCGCAAAATGCGGCTAAGTCGAAATGGCCCTGTGAATAAGCAATAACGCCGTAGGCGCCAAAAGCCGTCATTAAAGTGCCGCCGGCCAAACCGTCTAAACCGTCGGTTTCATTAACCGAAAAAGCAGTGGCTACTAAAATAAAAATGAAAATCGGAATATACCAAAAGCCGATGTCAAAATTACCAATGAACGGAATATGGACAACGCTCCAATCTAACTTGGCATAAAACCACCAGGCGCCAAAACTGGCAATGGCGGTGTAAATTAAAATCCGGTGGCGTATTTTGAGTCCTCCGCCTTTTGGGCCGACGCGAAAGATGCCTAAAAGATCATCTGCCATACCCACCAAGGCCGAAGCCACTAACGCGCCAAGCGGCAGAAGGGTTTGAGAGCGATTTAAAAAATTCAGCTTGCCTATAATATGGTCAACGCCCATAACCGAAAGCGCCCAAAAAAACAGCGCTAAAATCAGCGTTGTCAGCCAAATTAAAAGGCCGCCCATGGTCGGAGTGCCTTCTTTTTTTTGGTGCATTTGGTTAAAAACCGGCGCGCCTTCAGCTCGAATTTGTTTGCCCAGCCGCCATTTAATCAAAAAATGGACCCACAGCGGCGTTAAAGCAAAAGCAACAACAAACGAAAGAGCCGCCAGGCCCAGGACCCTTGAGATTTGAAATAAATCAGTCATTCGCTAATTTGCACGAATAAGACACAAATACCGCGAATTTATTTGTGCCATTCGTGCGCTATTTGTGTTATTCACGATTTTTATAAGCTTACCATAAAAATGCCTCTTTTGTCCATTTCAGCAGGGCTTCGCTTTCAGCCATTCTATCCCGACTGTCCATAATAATTGAGATGACAATTCCCTGGCCGTTGGGCGTCCGCCAGGCTAGTATCATGCAATTGCCGGCTTCCTCGGTATAGCCGGTTTTGCCGGCGATGATCTCCGGATACTGACCGAGAAGTTTATCCGTGCTGGTCAGGTGATGGCTGAATTTAGCGTCCACGGACTTAAAATCAAAAGCCGTGGTTTGGGTAATCTTTTGCAGGATTGGATATTTCAGAAACTCTTGCATTAGGCGATTTAAGTCCCAGGCGCTGGAACGATTATTGGCATCAAGCCCACTGGGGTCGGTGAAATTTGTATTAGTCAGGCCCAGCACTTTGGCTTTTTGGTTCATCAGGTCAACAAAATTTTTGCCGGTTTTTGCGCTGATATTCTCCGCCAGCGCCACAGCCGCGTCGTTGCTGGATTCAACCAACAGGGCATATAACAAATTGGCAACGGTTAGCCGTTCGTCCACGATGAGGCCGCCGAGCTCCCCCGACGTTTGCACCGCTTTTTTACTGACCGTAAAAACATCGTCCAGTTTGGCGTTTTCCATAACAATAAGTGTGGTCATCAATTTTGTTAAGCTGGCAATGGGCCGCGATTCATGCAGTCCGTTTTTTTGCCAGAGAATTCTTTGACGCGTGGTTTCAAAAACGAAAGCGATCTTGGCGGAGACTTCCGGGTCTGGCAAATTCCAATTTCTGATGGGGTAAGATGGAATAAGCTGGGAAGCTAAAAAAATATTCTCTGATATTGGCAATTTATACTCGTCAAAATTAACATAAGCCGTTCCTTTTTGAGGGGTGTCTTGAAGCAGCGTGCGGCTTGGCGCGAAAAACCCGATAGCGGGATTTAAAAGGATTAAGAGTGAGGCAAGGATTTGAAGCATTATTATTTCTTTGCCATTGAAAAACTGCCTTTAATTTGGCTTGGACTTAATTTAATAAGCGAAGCCGGAGAAAGTTTTATTGATAGTTCATAATTTCCGCCGTTAACGATGATTTTTAAGGGTTTAGTCAGCGCATTATCAATAAAAAACGGTAATTTATACAATAAGCCGAAAGGCGGCGTGGCGCCGAGCTTCACCCCCTTAAAATTAGCTTTCATCCATTTTTCAGATGTAAAGTCAATATGCGAATAGTGTATGCGTTTATTTTTAACGCCCCCTACCCCCCTCTTAAAATAAGAGGGGGAATCGGGGGAGTTATTTATTGTTTTTAATAATTTTTTCTTATCCAGATTCTTATTTGCCGGAATTAATCCCAGCATATAGTGTTTTTTGTCAAAGCAAACAACTACGCTCTTCCCCACTTCCTGTGGTTTGGCGCGTAAAGTGGCGGCTTTGTCAAAAGCCGTATAGACGGTTTTGTGTTTAATAACCTCATATTTAATTTTATTTGCGTCTAAAAACTTTTGGATTGTTTTGGATAGCATAGATTTATTTTACAAACGACATACCAACAAACTTGAGAATGTTGGTATGTTAGTTTGAATTATTTCTGTATTTTGCCTTCAATGCTTTCCAGCCGGCTTTTGATGTCGCGGAGCATATCTTTTATTTCTCGCAAATCTATATCTTGGAGTTTTTGTTTTATCTCGTCTAGGCCCTCAAGCTTTCGTTTTATATCATCTAGATTCCTTCTCTTTATGTCATCTATGGAATCCACAATTTTATCAAGTTGATATTTTAAATCGCTGTCCATGTTTTTAAATTTAATGATTATGCTTACCCCGTTAGAAGTCGGCTACTAAATTATAGATTTTTTAAAAATAAAGCCGTAGGCGAAATCGCTCGTTTACTTTAAAAATTGAATAATATGGTAGGACTTTCTAACGGGGTGGACCGATGGAGATTCGAACTCCAGACCCCCTCGTTGCAAACGAGGTGCTCTACCAGCTGAGCTATCGGCCCTTATCTTTATATACCAATAATACCAATAAACGGCTATGGCCTATAGCAGATAGTCAAATCCATTCGCTATTAGCCATAAGCCATTAATGTGCGCTTGTTTGACCAAATCCGAACCTTTTTTGAACGGAATTGACGGCGCGCGAAGCGCGGCCGAATCAATTGGCAAAATTTCTGAAAGTTTCATTCTGGTGGGCGTGCCAAGAGTCGAACTTGGGACCTCGTCATTATCAGTGACGCGCTCTAACCAACTGAGCTACACGCCCGAAATTTGTTTAATATCATTCTAACTAAAAACCGTCCTTAAATCAAGGGCGGTTTTTTTAGGTTTAATTTTTTTTGTTCTAACTGGCGCCATTATTTCCAAAAAATAAGGCGCCGGAAGAACCCCTTTTTTAGTTCTTTATCAATGTCTTGAATTTCTTTTTGGATAATTTTTTCCGCCGCGTCTAAGGCCTTTTTAAGTTTTTCATAAATTGTCCGTTCATTCTCATTTAATGTTTCTTGACCGTCAAACATAGCTATTTGTTTTTTAACTTCATTGGCCAAGCTGGAGAATGCTTTGCGCAGTTTTAATTCCGCTTCGTTGGTTTCTTTTTTCAACTTTTTTCTACAGACGCCAATGCGGTACCAGGCGTAAAAAACCAAAACCGCCAGGCCGATGACGATTAAAATTAAAGTGTTGATTATGGAAATATAATCAATGACGATTTGCCCTATTCTGATTTGCCAAGGCAGAGAAACGGTAAAAATTATCTTTTCCGATGGACTGCTTTTGGCGCCATTGACGCTGGTTTCTTCCGCCCACATTTTCCAAACTCCTTCCGGCAGTTTGGCTTTCGCGACAAAGGCAAATCGGCCGTTACTGTCGCTTTGAGTCACTTGGGATTGCGGCTGATCGTTTTCTCTTTGCAGCCCGTCGTAATATTGCCCGCTTTATCAACGGCTTGTACGATAATCGTTCTTTTGCCCGGCGCTTGAAGCGGCAAGGTATAAGGATTGCTTTTTACTGTTTCGTCCGACGACAGTGTGAAGAAATCTCCTTCGCCAATTTTGACTTTATAATAGTCAATTCCGGCCAGAGCATCAGTGGTGTCAAAGAGCACGGTTGGTTGCGGATTGTAAGTTTCTTTGCCGTCAATAAATTCTATGGAAAACGGCGCGGGCGGGTCAATGTCTATTTGAAGCCGGAAATGAGTTATTCCTCCCCAGCCCTTATTGTTTTTCAGTTGAACATGAAAATACCAGATTCCTTGTTCCAGATCGGTAAAGTCCTTGGAATTGATTGGCGGGGAATAAGAAACGATTGGCGTGCCCTCGGCAATGTGGCTTAAAAGAAGGCGGACGGCGGTGGCGCCGACTGGTAAATTCCAGGCCAGCCGAGCATCTTTTTTGCTGTACCATTTGTTGGGGTCAGGGTGAGTTGAAGAAGTGATAACTGGTGCCGGTGGAAAACCAGCGGAAGCAGTTGGGGTGACGGACTCGGGCGGAGTCGGGCCAGTGGTTGGAATCTCTAAAGTAAAATTTGCCCGACCAGCGCTGGTCAAGATATTGGTTCCTTGTCCGTCGTTAGCCAGCACAGAGCCCGAACTTATGATTAAGGGCGCGTTGCCCCCTCCTTTAACTTTAAAAGTTATGGTTAGAATTTTTCCTTGGGAACCTGTATATCCCGGATTAAGCACAATTCCCTCAAAATTAACAGTGCCAGCAGAATTGGAATAAGATGGTTCTTGCACCCAAAGGTTAAAAATTGAGCCGGTTTTTGAAACAGAGGTCACCTGAAGTTTGTCAGCGGGAAAAGAGACGATGCCCGAAGCCGCGTTCATCGTTTGGTCAGCGCTGGAGACGTAAACATTGACTGAAAAACTTTTGGTTAAATTGTAGGAGCCGGCCGAAGGAGAAAAAAACAGTGCCGCCGCCCTTGCTACGCTCGGTAGACCACCAAAAAACACTGATAAAAAACCAACGAACACTAATAAAATTACTTTAGTGTTTTTTAGTTTGATATTAGTGTCAATTAGTGGTTTATAAGCGTTTTTTCCCTCCATAGAATATAGAAATTGAGAAACCGGAAATTGCTATTAGCGCCGTCAGCATCATTATAACCCAAATTGAATAACTTTTATACCAGGGCAGTGGATAACGAGGCGGGATAATAGCTATCCTTTCATTACCGGCGCGGTCTATAGCTTTGACCCAGATGGCATTTGACAGTTTTTGGTTTGTAAGGACATAAGGGCTTTTGGCGGCAATCCATTTTCTTTTTCCGAATTCCCAATGTCCAATTCTAAATTCTTGGCTTTCGGAAACTTCATAATAATCTACTCCCGTTCCTTTGTCTTGCGTTAGAAAGACCAAAAAATAATCTCCGTTGAACATATTAGAATTACGGGTAATTTCTGGGATGAAATTTTCCGGTGGAGACGAATCAATAATAGCCGCTGGCGAGCCCCCCGCGCCTTTAATTATAGAAATATTTAGCGAGTCTAATCGGAGGGCCGGGTCTTTTTCGGCGTCCGGCGAGTTTAAGAAAATTTCAGTTTTTTCTTTGTCAAAAACAAGCTGGGCCACTCCCTCATTTTTTGTTTTTAATTTTATAATTAAAATCCGCGCTTTCATGCCCGAAAATCCCCCGGGGATTATACCGGAAAAGTTTAGAACGCGCTTAGTTTCGTCCCACTTGGGAATATCTACCCAAAGGTTAATGATTGAGTTGCCAGTAATAATATCAAGGAATTCAAGATCGGGGGGAATTGTTATGGTTGCCGAAACAGTATTAATTGAATTTTCAGCGTCAAGAACAAGTTCTAGCCAGAATTCTTGTTCAGCGCCAATGGCGGCTTCTTGTGAATTAAAATAAAGCCGACTAGCGCTGACTGTTTTACAGCCAAAAAATAATAAGCCAAAAATAGCAAGAAAGAAAATTAAGAAAAATTTTATCGGTAATTTTTTCATTGTTTGAAAATTAGCCCGTCCAATAGTAAGCCATAATGGAAAAGTCAATTAAGTTAACTTTTCCGTCGCTATTAAGATCGATTTTCATTGGTGGCGTTGGTCGGTTATACCAGTAAGCCATAATGGAAAAGTCAATTAAGTTAACTTTTCCGTCATCATTTAGATTGCCTTTGACAGTTTTTTTTGTTATTTCGGCCGGGATTGTCTTATTGCCAATTTTGAAAGCAACGATTTTAGAGAAAGTGGAAATATCGCTATCTTTGGTTGAGCGGCTTTTAACGGTATGATCGCCGTAATCAGCTTCTAAGGTGTCAAATTTATAAAACCACGCGCCATTAGCTTGGGAGGTTGTTTTTTTTAAAATTTCGTTATCCGAATTAATAATGACAGCCACTTCAGCTTGCGGAGCGCTGTAGCCCATAATATTTAACACCTCCCCCATTTTTACTTCAGTTTTATCTATGCTGATTGAAGGCGGCAAAAAAATACCACTAATAACGGTAGCGGCGCCTGAAGCAATAGAAATCGTAAAATTATGAGTGATGGATTTATTGCCTATGGCGTCTTCGGCCCAAACGCCGAAAGTGTATGTTCCGCCGGTCAGACCCGATAAGCTGGTCTCAAAATTCGCGTCTGGCCCGACCTTGGTAGTCGCCGCCACTTGAGCGTCTTTTAACAAAGTAACATCGCTTTTCGGGTAGGCCTTGCCTTTGAAAATTACCTGCGTGATTATAATTGGCGTTGGCGTAGAAATTATTCCGCCTCCCCCGCCGCCTCCCCCGCCGCTCGGAGGCGGCGTAGCGGTAGCCGTAGGAGCGGGAGTGGCCGCAGAACATGCATCGGTGTCAAATTCGCACGCGTCGGAACAGTTCAATGTTCCGCCGCCAAAACCAAGCGTTTGGCAGGTGTCGCTGTCAAAATCTTCATCATCGCAATCTTCGCCGTATTCTTTTTCGCCGTTGCCGCAAACAGAAATTTTCACAGTAAAAATAACCGCGCTTGTGGTGTCGGCCGAAGTATTTTGAGAAAAAAAATTAAATCCGGCGATTAAAATAACCGCCCCCAGAAAACAAAAAAATAATAGATAATCTCTTTTCATTCATTTCATTCATTCTGTTTTTTTCTACGACTAAATCCGATATTAAAAGAAAAAAATCTGCGCAATATCACAACCAGCAAAGCGGCGATAACAATCGCCGAAATCACATAACTCCAGGGAGAATAAAGTTTATAAAGAGAATCAAGGCGATAATAAATCCCGACAAAGATATTCGCCGGCGCGACAGTAAAATAAAGTTTGGTGGCCGCGGCGATGCCGACGCTGGTCATTCCGCTTTCTGTTTTTTGGAGCGGCCGTCCCTGTAAAAAAGCGAAATAATCGCCGGGCTTGGCGCCCATTACAGGTAAAGTTAATTTAATTTGCACTAACTGGCTTTGGCCCGGCTCCAGATGAAATTGAGACGGTTTAAATTTGAACCATTCTTTGGCCGGCCTCATCTCTTTCTGATTCTCGTGGTAAACAATTTGAATGCCGTATTCCGACGGCTCGTCTCCGGTATTCACCAGCACGAAAGTGGGAAGGGTGTAAATCAGCCCGTTTTTTAACGGCTGGTCAACTTGAATTTTTCCTATTCCCACACCCACGCCGATTTTAGCCAACACCAAAACAGGCCCCGTTAAAAATACAACAAACAACAGAAAGCCCAAAATTAATATAACGGCTTTTTTCATAAAAAATATACTTTATCAACAAACCCGCCGTTTTACGGCGCTGACGCCTGAACCGTTACCACCGCGCTTTGCTGGGTATAGACAGAGCTGGGATTGGGGGTGTGCATTGAGAGCTGGAAATCAACCGTGCCGGCATTCGCCACACTTGCGTCAAGCGTTGCCGGACTTGTGGTTAAGGCGGTAAAATTGGCTCCGTAAACTCCGGATGCCGCGCAATCATTGTCGGTCTCGTTGCAGAATTTATGCGTGTAATTGTCGGTGGTGGAAGTTGCCGTGTTTAATGTCCAGTCGCCGGTGTCGGCTCCGTAGATGTCAAAATCGGCCACACTGCCGTCATTTTGGGCGGTGATACCGGTCCCGGCAGAGAATAATGTCATCGTGCTTGAGGCGCTGTTATTGTTCATTGTTCCGTAAGCAAAACTGGTTTCTCCTACATCAATAGATATGGCAAAATTTTGCACCGTTACCGTTCCTGTAACCTGATCCGTTTCCGCCGCCAGTGAAAATACGGCAACCGCCATTCCGGCTAAAGCGACCAACGCCACCGAAGAAAAAAAATTTTTCATCATATTTTTTTTAGATTAATTATTATTAAAAATTACAAAATTGCTTGCTTCAACTTTTTAAAAAATAAAAATCCAACCCCGCAATTAACGGAATTGGACGCAAACATAAAATTTCTCCGGAATTTGTTTCTAAGAGAGAGAGAGAGAGAGAGAGAGAGAGAGTTTACCCCGTGGAATTTGCGAAGCGAAGCAATTATTCCACTGGGGAGAGTTAAATTTTTTACTTATCCACATATTAATATAATAACATATTATTCGTTATTACGCCAAATCTTACGGCGCTGACGCCTGGACTGTTACCACCGCGCTTTGCTGGGTATAGACCGTGCTGGGATTGGGAGTGTGCATTGAAAGCTGGAAAGCGACTTGTCCGGAGGGCGCCACACTTCCTTTAAGCAACGTTCCCGGACTTGTGGTTAATGCTATAAAACTTGCTCCATAGGGTCCCGACGCCAAACAATCATTATCGGTCTCGTTGCAAAATTTATGCGTGTAATAATCCGGGGTGGAAGT
>Ga0075954_116_pt1 | contig 16844 bp, 11 predicted proteins | sample RifGroA2_FD_68018 | JGI IMG/M metagenome (GOLD analysis project Ga0075954, IMG submission 68018) | Parcubacteria bacterium GW2011_GWA2_43_9b | reverse complement strand
AGCGATGAAAGTCGGGGAAAAAGAATATAAAAACAAAGCCAGTAGTCCCGCTTTTGGCCCGGCAATCTCGCGCGTCCATTTAAAAACATAAAAGCCAAGCAAAAGTAAAATCAACAGCATGGGCAGGCGTCCAAGCAAGATCAAGAGATCGGCATCGTTTCCGCTCCTGTATAGAAAATCAAAACCGAAATCCCATTGGCCATTAATCGCGCTTTGCCAGGCTGGAATATTATCGGGAAAATTTATTTTGGTATTGGTTATCTGCGAATAAAGCCAAACCGCGCCTCCGGCGAGATCTTTAATCAGCGGGGGATGTTCGGGGTTGAGCCGCATGTCTTGCTTAACGATATAAGAGTAGCCGGCCGGCAAATGAGCTACTTCATCAATAATGGCGGAGTCGCCCAACAGGCTAAAAAAAGCCAGTCCCGACATGAAGATCAGCATTAAAGCGGCTAATAAATTGGTTTGGGTTTTGGTCATGGTAAAAATCAGTAATTGATTTTAAACACCTCAAAATTATTAATCTTTTCAATTTTACCGGCGGGCAGAATTTTTTTGAGTTTCGTCAATAGTTGCTCGTCCGGTTTCATCGGTAGAATGACAAGCGGACTTTTTGTTTTTATAAGTTTGTCCGGAGTCATCGGAGATTTAGGATCCTCAATGAAATATTTTATATTGGACGTTTGGCGGTTGAAGAAAATTATGGTTTGAGCCGGCATTGGCAGGCCATTGGGATAAGGCACAGCTACGCCGCCTTCGTTGACTAAAACATATTTTTGAACATGGGTTGGCAGAGAACGGAGATACTGGGCTTCGTCAACATAAGTTTGAGTAAAAGCATCTTTTGTCATTTGGTTTTGTCCCCACTGAATAAAATAACGGTAGTATTCGGCGCCGATTAAACCCGCGGCGGCAATAAACAAGAAACAATAAACAATAAACAATATTTTTTTATTTTTGAGCAAAGCGCGAATATAATTGATTCCCAGCCAAACGCCGAGTCCCGTAAAAATATAGCTTGGCGGAATTGAACCGATAGAGCGCAAAGAATGGGGCAGGCCTTCGTTGGTCATAATGGAAGGCAAAAGCATCGCTCCCCACCAAATAAGAAGCAAGAAGTTGGTTTGTAACAGCGGCCAATTGGAATTTTGATAATTTTTCGGCCGGCCAATTTGCCAAATAGAAAAGCCGATTCCCAAAATAAAAAAAGGAATCAACGGCCAAAAAATGGCCGGCGAACCAGGAATATTATGGCGCGCGTTGTTGTCGCCAAAGAGAACAAACTGCCCCAAAGTTTTAACGGCGCTGACGGCTGTTTGCTGGATTGGATTGGCGGACGAAAAAACCGAGATTTGGCCGGTTCGGCTCATGAGGTCGGCCGGATTCCGCCAAAAATACATTATCATGGGCAGGGCGGTTAAAATCACGACCAAAAAAAATATATCCCATAGCCACCAAATGTCATAAGAATACGTTTTTTTAAGGAATTCCCAGTATGAAAGTTTTGAACGCCAAAATTGCTTTATTTTTGGCCAGTAGCGGATAAGCTCAAAAATTACGGGCACAAGTAAAATTAACGGCGCGACACGGAAAGCGATATACGTATAAAAACCCAAGCCGAAAAACAAGCCGGCCAACGGTAAACAAATAAGCGCGCCGGTTTGGTGGCGATGGGCCAGATCTAATCCTTTGAATAAAAAATAAAAGCTCCAAACTAAAATGAAAGGAACCATTATGGCGCGAAATCCCAAGCGCGAGAAATTAACGTGCCAGAAAGATACGGCGATAAAAAGGGTTGACAGCAGGGCGATGATTTCGGCGCGGCGCGTGGCAAAATAGGAAAATAATTGTTTGGTCAGAAAGAAAATGCCCAAAACCGTCAGCAAGCCAAAAATTGCCGGTACGATTTTTATCGTCCAGACGCTGACGCCAAACAGCCAAAAGCTCAAGGCGATAAGATTGATAAAAAGTCCTTCCCGGCCGTTATTTTCCGGGTAGAAAACTTTGAAGTTGTGGGTTTTTAAGGCAGTGAGCGCGTCATTGCCGTTGATGGCGACATCCGGATAAAGTCCGGGCGGAATTTGCGCCAGATGGTAAAATCTAAAAAATGCGGCTATGGCCAAAATGGCCAGCAGGATTATTAAGGTTTTTTGTTTGAGTACGGATTTGATAAAGTTCATGACATAAAAGTTAAGTGAGTTTCATAATTCAAAGTAACTTAACTGTATTTTACCACTTTTTAAACATATCGGTATCCACAGACCAGATTATTGGGCTTTTTTAGCGAATGTGATATACTTAAAATAAGCATAATAACGCTAAATTTATGGGTGGAAACAAATTTATTTCCAGCGAGCCAAAAAGCGGTTTGTCGCCGGAGGAGATGCGCGGTCTTGAAGACAGAATAGACTCGTTGAAAAACCGCATAGACGAACTAAACGGCGAATCGCTGGAAATCAAAACCGAGATGGCTTTAAAAAATCAGTTTATTTCTCCGGAGCAAGAGAAAGAACTGTTTGATTTGGTCAATAGCAGCGAAGATCTTTATAAACGTTACCATCGGGGCGAACGGACCGAAGATTTGCTGGCGGGATTGGCCAATTATCATCAAACGTTTGAACGGAAAAGAAACGAAATTTTTACGGATCCAGATTTAGTCAAGGACGGAAAAGCGGATAATTCCGGCGATGAATTTAAGGGTGACAGCCCGCTATTTAGAAAACAAGCCAGAAGATTTCGCGATGTCAGAGAAGCGGATGGGGCGGGGATAATGGAAGATCAAATAGCCGGCGTGAGAAAAAAAGCGGGCGGCGATAACGAGGAGGAATTAAAAAAACAATTAGACGCGGCTTATAAAAATCTTTACGGTTTTTTAAACGATAAAAAAGACGCGCCCAAAGAACTTTATAATTTAATTCGTCGGACAGAAAATGATTTGCGCGGCGTGGTCAGATTTCGGAATGAAGTCTCTGATTTGGCAGAACAATTGAAAGAAAAATATAAGATAGATGAAAGAAGTGAAGAAGAAAAAGCGGGAAAGGGGAAGAAGATTATTCAGGAAGGTAAGAGTGACAGAGAAAAAGAGACGGGTAAAAAATCAGGCTACACGAAAGAAATGATTGCCGTGCGCGCGGCGGAAATAAAACAGCGGCGTTTTGACAACCAGCCCGGTTTTGAGTGGGACAAAATTGACGCGCTTTTGCGCGAAAATAAAATTAAGCCGGGTACGCCCGAAGCGGATAATTTTATGGTTGAATGGGACGCCAAAACAGCCAGGCAGGAATTGATTAAAGAGGGTAAAAATGAAAAAACGGTTGATGCGGCTATCCCGTCGGCGCCAAGGGCGACGAAAGAAAAAAGAGACTATTTAAAAATAACGCCAAAAAAAGAGGCTCAAGAGAAAAAAGCGGAATTGTCGCCGGAAGTTTTCGGGATTTTGAAATCAGCCAAAGACGAGTTTTATCAGGAATTACAGAGAGAAGCGGAAGCGATGGAGGGCTGGGGCAAATATAAGCCTGAACAACAAAAAACTTTGCTTGGCATTGAACTGGAAACTTTTTTGCGCGGTTATATTGAAGAGGAATGCGTGCCCAGGAATTTAGTTGCCAAAGAGGAGGTGGAGAAAACGGTTGTAATACTGATGGCTGAAAAAATTATTGAGACGGCGGCGCCGGCAGTTTTGGAAAGCAGAGTTGAAGGAGAAAAAGTCATTCAGGAAATAAAAGAACCGGCAGTTGGTGAAGCGGAAAAGCAGGCAAGGTCGAAAGAAGAATATACCGAACTTTTTAAGGATAAAAGCGACAAAGAGTTGGTAGAATTAGAAGGCAGTCTTTTACGCAAGATAGACGCGATACCATTTGGGGCGCGACAAATAGACCATACATATACTCCAGAATTTTATGATTTAGATAATCAGCTACAGGCCATTTATCAAATTTATGATCAAAAGACGGAAGGCGGCAGAGGGAAAGGATCGGAAAAGGCGGGACAAGAAATAGCGGAAAAGCCGGCGGATGAGGCGGCCGTTGAAGGATATAAAGAAATTTTTAAAAATAAAACCGATGAAGAGCTGGTTATTTTAAGAAAACAAATTGAAGATAGAATGGAAGGAATACCCGTTGAAGTCCGAGATTATATAGAATTATTTAAAGATAAAAGCGATGAAGAATTGGCTAATTTAAAACAACAATTTTATGAAGGGTGGCTTAAGGCCGCCAATCCTTTAAAAGAGGACTTAGGGGATAAATATTGGGCCGTCGATCATATTCAGATGCAGAGATTTAATAAAAAGAAAAAATAGGTTAGTGGACATGCATAAATCAACCCCAGCCCTCCTTTACGAAAGGAGGGAGGCGAATGGGAATGTGTTTGCAAAATGAATGAACTATAAATAAAAATAAAAACGATATGCGTCTTCGTGAATTACTTGAATTCTCAGATTTAAGAGATAAAGTAGGTCAAAATATCCGCGGAAAATTCGGGGCTGATTTGGACGCGCTGGCGGAGAAGGGATTAAAAAATGAGGGGGCGGATTTGGATATGGGATTAAATCCCTCCCAACCTCCCTTTACGAAAAGGGAGGAGAAAGGCGCGGGCGAGGTCAGCGATAATGCTCAAGATAAGATTATCGGGGTTTGGGAAGACGCGATGAATCCTGCCAATAGGCCGTATCAAACGGAGAGCGGTTTGTCTGCGGAAAAGGAAAAGGCGCCGGAAGAGCCGTATCCTTTTGGCGAGAGAACGGCTTATGTAAAAGAAGAAGAAAAAGAGATATATGATTTGGAAAAGGATAAGCAGACCAGATCGGAAAAGGCTAAAGCCGAAAGAGAAAAAGTTGAAGCGGCGTTAAATAAAGCGCGGGAAGACTATGTTAGCGCGATGATGACTAAAGAAAAGGCGGATAAGGGAGTGGAAAAACTGGATAGTGTTTGGGCAAAAATAAAGGATTTTGCCAAGTATCATCCGACCGGTGAAACGGTGAGTGAACGCGCGCAAAGAAAGGGCGAGCAAACCGGCGGCGTTGTGGCGGAAAAGGCGCAGGCTAATGATAATTTGCTGGCGGCGCAAAAGACCTTGAAGGACGCGCTGAAAAATTACCGCGGCCAGGCCGTCAATGAAAAAACATCCGAGCTTAATGCTTCCGGAAGGTCTGAAGAAGAGATAAGAAAGGAATTGGAAAAATACGGCCAGGAAATAATCTTGGCCACGACCATGCGCGAGGCGGCGCAAATTGATTCTTTAAAATCCGACAAACAAATTGAGCAGATGGGCGCGGCGAGAAAATATATAAATGAAAAAACAGAAGAATTTACAGAGTGGTATGGCGCCTTAAAACCAAGATATAAAATAGCGGTTTCGGCTGCCTTGGGAATTGGCGGCACAGCGGGCGCTTTAATAGGATTAACATCTATTGTCCCAGTGATTTTTGCCGGACAAGTGGGATTGCGCATTCTTGGCAGCTCAATGACAACGGGACTGCTAGGCAAGAAGATGGAATCATCCCGGGAAAAACTGGCGGAAAAGAAAATGTCCAAGGAATTTGCCGATAAATATTTGGAAACGCTGAAAAATCAAAGCGACGAATTAGATGATAAAATTTTTGAAAGGTTAAATGCCCGCAAGAACGAAAGAGTCGGGCGGTTTGTCTTGGCGGGCACTATGGGCGCGTTGGTTGGCGGCGGCGCAATATCACAAATAGTAAGAAACGGGCTTCAAACGGAATTCGGCCAAGAGATGACCGGGAAAATGCGCGATTTTGCCGGAAATGCGATTGATCGGATTAAGCATCCGCTAGCCGGCGGCTTTGATGTGGACAAAGAAGTTTTGAGAACGCAAGGTGAAAATGAATTGCTTAAACATTTGCCAGGCGAAGCGTCAAAATCAGGATCGCCGGTATCTATTGGTGTTATATCGCCGGAAGCTGTGCCGCCTGTTAGCGTTGCCAAAGCCGGCGGCGAAATACTGAATTTAAAGATCGGTAGCCGGGGGCCGGAAGGGGCGATTATAGATTATTTTAAAGCTAATCCCGAAACGGCCAAAGCGAAATTCGGCTGGGATGGGAAGGATATTGACAAGTGGGCCGGCACAAAAGCGCATCAGATGTGGCTGAAAAGCGTTGAGGGCGAGTTACATAATCCCAAGGTTTTAGAGGAAATGATAAAACACGGCTATAATGGCGACGAGGAGAGCTATGCCAAAGCTATGCATCATCTTGGCAAGGGATTTGTGGAATTGGACAGCCAAGGCAATATACGTTTGAGCGATAAGACGAGCTTTTTGGACGCGCCGACAGCAAATGAAGCATTGCCTGTTGGAGAACAAGATTTTTCAATTAAGCCGGGCAGTGAAGAGTTTTATAATTTACAACAAAAGATGGAGTTATCCCATCTTTCTTCCGAGGGCAGGGTTCCTGCCATCAATAAGATGCTGGAAGACGCGAATGGACAGTTGACTTCGGCTGAAGAACATTTAAAGCAAGCGGATTTAACGCCGGAGACGAGAGATTATTGGCAGGGGCAAAAAATTTCATGGTTAACGGAGAAAGAGCGGCTGATGGACGGTTTAAAAATTACAGAAGATAAATTGCCGCAAACGATTAAAGACCTTTTACCGCCGGAAATAATTGACCGGTCCAATTTTGGTAAAATTATGGATGTTGGTAAATTTTCAGAGTTATCCAATACCCGCAAAGAATTGGTGGATAAATTATACATTAAATATATTGGCCGGTCATTCGGGGAATTTAATCAATTGCCGGTGAATTTGCGAGATGAATATTTAGATAAATTAAATTATGATATTGATAAAATAGGCAAATCGGGCATAATGTCTCCCGCGAATGAAGGCAATTTAGCGCATAAGGCTTTGATGTGGCGGAATCTCGGCGAGATGAAGCATCTGCAGGCGATTCAGGAAAAATTCAGCGGAAAATTAGCGACAAGTTTTGATCAAGGTCATTTTGAAAATAAATAATAAAAATAATAACAAATAAAATGCCAACACAAATTGAGCAAGATATTTTAAAAGAATTAGGAATTGATTCTTTGCCGCCGGAGCGCCAGGAAGAAGTTTTAACCGCGATGACGGAGGCGGTTTTAAAAAGAATAATTTTACGATTGGTGGAAACTCTGGCGGACGAAAAAAGGACGCAGCTTGAAGAGGTTGGCCACTCGGGTGATTCGGCCAAGATAAGCCAGTTCTTGGCGGACAATATTCCAAATTATGAAGAGCTAGTGCGGGAAGAGGCGGTGAAATTTAAAAAAGATATGCAGATTATGGTGGACGGACTGCTGGCGTAGTAAAGGTTGATTTACGAATTAAGATTTATGATTTACGAATTCTTAAATCATACTTCATAAATCGTAAATCTTGATTTCATGCCAGATTTATATCGTGAATCAACAGATTCTGCAGCTGAAGCGCCAAGCGCGCCGCCGGCTCCTTTAAGTTCTGCGGAGACCGAAATTTTAGAATTGGAAAAACAGCTGGCGCAGAAACGAGCACTGCTGGGCGTAGAAAAACAAAAACCATTAGAGCGGGTTGTCGGCGCGGAAAAACCCGCGCCAAGCTCGGTGCAACCGAGCTTGGCGCCATCTTCGGCACCCGTTGCCGCGGCGCCGGCGCCAATAAAACCCGAAACACAAAGTTTAAAAGGTCTGGAAAAAAACGAGCAATTAAAAAATCTGGTAGATCTGGCATTTCAAAAGGGGATTTCTTACGCCACGGACGTGGCGCGGGATCTTGATAATCCCTATTTGATGGATGCTTTTCACGATACGCTGGTTGATAAGTTGCATAAGGAGTTGGTGGAACGCGGGAAGCTTGAGGAAATTTAGTCAATTTATCATACTATAACTAATAATCTCGCTTGTCATTCCCGCCCCGCAGTTGCGGGGTAAACCCCGGCGGGAACCCAGGTTGAATTTATATAATCATGTTTTGCCGCTTTTTTGCCGCCAAAAAAGCGGCGCCGCGCCTGCCAAAGCCGATAATGATATCATGAAAGAATATCGCAAGATGCTCAAAAATATAATACAGTATAATTCCACCTAATCAGCTTTGGTTATCGGCGGGCAGGGAAAAAACCGCCGCGCGACGATAAAGTTTTGATAAAATCAGGCTCGCTCCGCTAAAATTGCCGCGGTAAACTCGTCGCTTCGCTCCTCCCCGCTGGCAATTTCTTAACGTGAAGCTCGCCGCGATTTTATGACAAAACTTTTCGTATGCGCGGAGGGATGCACTAGCAAGAGATGGATACATTTGACCTCAACCTAATACTCTTTCCCCTAACCATGGTATTGTTTTTTATTGTGGTTATTTTGGCCGCGTATGTTGTGATAAGTTTAATTCGGAACAAGGGGAGGCTGGTCAGGGCGTTGAATATGTCGCTTTTTTTGGTGACCCTGCCCAAGGTATCGTTGGACGATAAAAATAAAAAGCCCTTTAAAGAGATGGTGGCGGTGATGGAGCAGTTTTACGCCAGCTTAAGCAATTTGAAAGAAAAAGGCCTGCGCGCTTTTTTATACGGCCAGCCGATTTTTACTTTTGAGATGGCTGTGGCTTCTGTCGGAGAAGAAATTTCTTTTTATGTCGCCTGCCCCAGGCGCCTAAGGGATGTTATGGAAAAACAAATTCATGGTTTCTTTCCTATCGCGGACGTTCGGCCCGTGGAAGATTATAATATTTTTAACAGCCAGGGAGTGAGCTTTGGCTCTTATCTTTTTGCCGGCAGAGGAAAATCATTGCCCTTTAAAACCTATCAGGGACTGGAAACAGATCCGTTGAATGAAATTGTTAACGCGTTAAGCAAATTGGACTCGGAAGGGGAAGGCGCGGCGATCCAATTGATTCTAAGGCCCTCAAAAGCCAAGCGTTGGCGAAAAATTTCTTTGAAGATAGCCAGAGACATGCAAAAGGGGCATCATTATAATTTATCTAAGATCCGGGTAGACAGAACGCCGTTTCATTTTTTGATGGATTTGTTGACCGGTTCAGCCTTAGGTTTAAACAAAAAAGAAGCTCCCTCGTCCGGTCCGCCATCGGTGACGCCGTTAAATACCGAGGTTATTAAGGCGCTTGAAGGCAAAGCCAGTAAAATTGCTTATGAAGCGAATATAAATCTCGTCGTTTCCGCTAAAATGTCAGAGCAGGCCGAGCAAATTTTGCTTCAGCTTGAAAGCGCTTTCGCGCAGTTTAATGCGTTGAATTTAAATCTTTTAAAATCATCCAGAGCTGGCGGCGGCTGGAATTTGCGGAAACTGTTTTATAATTTTTCTTTTCGGGTTTTTGATCCGGGCAGGAAAATTATTTTAAGCACCGAAGAGCTGGCTTCAATTTACCATTTTCCGACGACCGAAGTTGAAACCCCTAAAGTTAAATTTATAAAATCAAAGCAAGCGGCTCCGCCGCCCAATATGCCGACGCAGGGTTTGATCTTAGGCAAGAATTTTTTCCGAGGCGTGGAAACTGTCGTGCGCATGCAGAGGGACGACAGACGGCGGCATCTGTATATCGTTGGTCAAACCGGCACCGGTAAAACCAGCGCCATGCAAGGCATGCTGGCGCAAGACGTTAAAGCCGAAGGCCTGGCCGTAATTGATCCGCACGGCGATTTTGCCGATTATGTTTTAGGCTGCGTTCCGCCTGAGCGCGCCGAAGAAGTCATCTATTTTAATCCGGCGGACATTGAGCGGCCCCTGGGAATTAATATGCTGGAATATGATTCAAAGTATCCCGAGCAGAAAACCTTTATCGTCAATGAGCTGATAAGTATTTTTGATAAATTATACGATCTAAAAACCACGGGCGGGCCGATTTTTGAACAATACACGCGAAACGCCCTCCAACTTTTGATGGATGATCCCAATGAAGGCGCGACATTAATGGAGGTTCCGCGAGTGCTCGCAGACGCGGCATACAGAAAAAGATTATTGGATAAATGCCAGAATGTGGTGGTGAGAGATTTTTGGATAAAAGAAGCGGAAAAAGCCGGGGGCGACGCGGCGCTGGCTAATGTTGTGCCCTACATTACTTCTAAATTCAATACTTTTATCGCCAATGATTTTATGCGGCCGATAATCGGACAAAGCAAATCGGCGCTGAATTTCCGCGAGGTGATGGATAATAAAAAAATTCTGATAGTGAACTTGAGCAAGGGCAGAATAGGCGATCTGAATGCCTACCTTTTAGGTCTTATAATAGTCGGTAAATTGACGATGGCGTCTTTTTCTCGCGTGGATACTCCGGAAAGCGAGCGCTCGGATTTTTATCTGTATATTGATGATTTTGGCAACGTGGGTTCAATGCTGGCCATGCGCGTCGGCGCGGAAGACGCGGAATTTTTAGTGAAGCAATTTACGCCGGTGTTTGACCAGAATGATCTGATAAACCAGGACAATTTTTGCGCTTATGCCAAGCTATTGATAAACAATTTAACCTCCAAGCCTTTTAATATGGTCTTTGATCGTCCGCCAAAAGAAAACAAAGAAATTATTGAGGCGCTAAAAGAATTATCGCGCCTGAAATACGGGCGGGACAAACAACTGGTGGAAGGGGAAATAAGCGTCAGGTATAAATCATAAAACCTATAACTTGTAACATATAACATATAACAAAAATCGTGCGGCATGGAACATATAGCAATAATGAAATTGTTATGAGTTTCATGTTTCAAGTTTCATCCTAATATGCCAAACCAAAATGAGGTTGCGTCCGCGGAAACAAAAACCGGACTTTCGAATTTTCAAAAAGACCTGATAATCTCCGCGGCCGTCGGGCTGTTGTGCGCTTTGCTGATTTTGCCGATCGCCAAAAATCTGCAAATGAAGCAAAGTTTGGCTTTGAGTTTGCTGGTCATTCTGCCGATTCTGGCCGCGGCCGGGATGTTTGCGGCATATTGGTTGGCTAAAAAAATAAAAATTATTTATCAGATCGCCAAGTTTGTTTTAGTCGGCGCGCTGAACTCTTTTGTTGACTGGGGGATTTTAAATTTGCTGATGTTTTTAACCAGTATTGTGGCGGGCGGTATGTACTCGGTTTTTAAGGGCATATCTTTTTTAATTGCCATGACTAACAGTTATTTTTGGAATAAATTTTGGACTTTCAAAAAAATATCCACGGAAGAGGTTGTAGCGAGTGAACCAATGCAAAGTACCGCCAAAGAGGGGTTGAGATTTTTTATTGTAAGCTTTATCGGTTTTTTGCTGAATATCAGCATCGCTACTTTTTTGGTTAACATTTTGGGTCCGCGATTCGGTTTCAGCGCGGCTCTCTGGGCTAATTTTGGAGCTTTGGCAGGCACCATTCTTGGCATGGGCTGGAATTTTGTGGGGTATAAGTTGATAGTGTTTAAAAATTAATAAAAAATAAAAGATGATAATAATTTCCCGTTTTTTAGCGGGATTTTATTTTATTAAATTCAAAACGCAAAACTCAAAAGTCAAAATTACAACCCTTAAGCTCAAAGCTAAATAACGCAGAGCATTTATAGTTTTAAGGTTTTAAGTTGTGGTTTTGAGCTTTGACATTTGACATTTGAGATTTGAGCTAAGCGGGTAGGCTGTATTTACTCTTAATAAAAATATACGCTATAATGAGCTTATGGAGAATTTAGTCTTATACCGTAAATACCGTCCAAAAACCTTCGCGGAAGTGATAGGGCAAGAACATGTGGTGCGCACATTGACTAACGCGTTGTCGTTGGGCAAAGTCGCTCACGCTTATTTGTTTTGCGGGCCGCGGGGAACGGGAAAAACTACCGTGGCGCGCTTACTGGCTAAGGCTGTTAACTGTGAAAAAAGAATCCAATCACTCAATCACTCAATCACTCAATCACTTAATTTTGAGCCCTGTAATAAATGCCTTGCGTGCGCGGAAATTAACGAAGGTCGGGCATTGGATTTAATTGAGATTGACGCGGCGTCAAACCGCGGGATAGACGAGATCAGAGAGCTTCGCGAAGGCATTAAATTTTCGCCGGTAAAATTAAAATATAAGGTTTTTATAATTGACGAGGTGCATATGTTAACGCGCGAAGCGTTCAACGCTTTGCTGAAAACTTTGGAAGAGCCGCCGGCCCACGCCATTTTTATTTTAGCCACCACCGAAACCCATAAAGTTCCCCAGACTATAATTTCCCGTTGTCAACGTTTTGATTTTCATAAATTAACATTAAATAAAATTGTTGAGCGGTTAAGGGGTATTGCCAAGGAGGAAGGCGTGAGAATTGACAAAGGCGCGTTGGAACTCATTGCGCTAAACGCGGACGGCGCGGCGCGGGATGCCGAATCGCTTCTGGGCCAGGTAATGGCTATGGAAGACAAAGATATCACGCTGGCTGAAGCGCAAACAATACTTGGCACGACGGATGTTGGCGCGGTGATTGCCATGGGGTGGTTTTTGATAAATAAAGACGTAAAAAACGCGCTGGGGCATATAAATAAACTAGTTGAAGACGGCTATGAACTTGGTCAATTTGCTAAATCCTTAATAAATTATTGGCGCAAGATGATGATTTTGGCGGCTTGGAAACAAGGCGGTGAAACAGCTAAAATCCGCCAACTTATCGCGCCGGAATTGACGGACGAACAATTTGCGGTTATTTTGGAGCAAGGGCAGAAATTATCCGGCGCGGATTTTATAAAACTTATCCGTTTATTCATCCGCGCGGAAAATGAGACCAAATTCGCTTCCTTGCCGCAACTCCCGCTGGAACTGGCGGTGGTGGAGTGGGCGGGAAGTAGCGATAAGTGATAAGTGTTTAGTGATAAGAGGATAGGCGAACTGATTACTATTTTCCGGGATCGTCTAATGGTAGGACAACAGACTTTGACTCTGTCGATCGGGGTTCGAATCCCTGTCCCGGAACAAACATATGAACCTGGAAGCGATTATATTTTCCATAGCGGCATTTTTTTCCACTCTTTTGGGCGGGTTATTTGCGGCGAAATTCAAAGATAAGCTTCATTTGATAATGGGTTTTATCGCCGGAGTACTTTTGGGCGTGGTCAGTTTTGATATTTTCCCTGAAATAATTTTACAAGTGAACAATAACAATCTGCCAGCGATTGAACCGATGATCGCGCTGGTTGCCGGTTTCTTATTTTTTCATATTTTGGAGAAGACAATTCTTATTCATCATGCCCATGAAACCGAATATGCGGAACATAAACATCCGCAGGTTGGCGTGCTTTCCGCTCTGGCTTTGGCCGGCCATAGTTTTATGGACGGGATCGGCATTGGTTTTGGTTTCCAGGTAAGTCCGGCTGTCGGAGTTTTGGTCGCCATCGCGGTTATTTCCCACGATTTTACCGACGGCATGAACACGGTGGCTTTAATGTTGAACAATAAAAACAGCGTTAAGACGGCCAAAACGTTTTTATTTTTAGATGCGGCGGCGCCAATGCTGGGGGTATTTTTCACTTTGTTCTTTAAGGTTTCTCCTCATTTTCTTGTCTTATATCTTGGCGCTTTTGCCGGTTTTCTGCTTTATATCGGCGCCAGCGACATTTTGCCGGAAGCCCATAGTCGGCATAGTTCTTTTAAGCTGATCGGTTTGACAATTTTGGGTGCCGTTTTTATTTTTTTGATAAGCCGTTTTGTTTAGCGGATATTCTTATATTCTTAAGAATGTGAGAATATTGCGCTATTATTCACTAAACTCGATTTATGGATAAGTTGACGCCAGTAGGTAAAACAGTTAAAATGAGCAAGTATAGAATATTTTTAAAATAAAAATCACATGCAAGACAAAAAAATCATCGCGATAAGTTTAATATTAATTGCTTTGGGAGCGGGAGCCTATTTTTATTCTGCCAAGGGAAATATCGGGGGCGCCTCGGCCAAACAAATGGAGGCCATCAGGGTTAAGGCGGAAAAATTTATTAACGAAAAATTAGTGTCGCCGGGCACTAATGCGACAATAAAAAATATAGTAGAAGAGAACGGCCTTTATAAAATTTCTGTCAGCATAGGGAGTCAGGAAATAATTTCTTATTTGAGCAAGGACGGCAAGAGTTTTTTTCCGCAGGTGATTAATATGGAGGAGTCATCTCAAACAAGCCAGGCATCATCGACGCCAAGCGTCAACCAGGAGGTGCCAAAAACCGATAAGCCCAACGTGGAGCTGTTTGTGATGAGTTATTGTCCCTATGGATTGCAAATGGAAAAAGGGATTTTACCGGTCGCGGAATTGCTTGGTTCAAAAATAAATTTCCAGTTGAAATTCGTTGATTATGCCATGCATGGACAAAAAGAAGTTGATGAAAATTTGAGGCAATATTGCATCCAAAAAGACGGATTTGCCAAGCTGGACAGCTATTTGAATTGTTTTACCAAACAGGGCGATGCAAGTGTTTGTTTAGCAGAGGCTAAAATTGATTCGTCGGCTTTAAATGGTTGTGTCAGCCAGGCGGACGCGCAATTTAAAATTAACGCTAAAGTAGCCGACAAAAGTCAGTGGCGGACAACGCAATTTCCGCCATTTGACATTGATCAGGCGGATAACGCCAAATACGGCGTTCAGGGTTCTCCGACTTTAGTGATCAACGGAACCAATGTTGACGCTCAGCGCGATCCGCAAAGTTTGCTTAATTTGGTTTGTTCCGGTATGGATAGTATAAATAGCAAAAAAGTTTTTATTACCGGTATTCCTGCGGTCGGAAAATCATATTTGGCCAATAAAGTCGCGGTGGCCGTTGGCGGTCTCCACGTCAAGATTGACGATGTTCGCGAAGAACTGGCCGATAACCCGGAGTGTAAAAAATGGGTGAATTTTTATTTTGATCAGGACGAAAAAATCTATTATTCGACAACGACTCCCGAGCAACGCTGGAATAATTTAACGGCTCAATCGGAAGCGTTTTGGCCGTGGATTCTGGAAAAAATTAAAAGTTATGAAAACGAGACCAGGCCGATAATTTTTGAAAGCGTGAATATTTTGCCGCATTTAGCAAAAAAAGATTTGTCGTTTACGGGAATCGTGCTAATCGGTCGTTCGTTGGACGAGATTTTCGCCAGAAATAAAGCGGAGCCGCGTTGGGGGAAGAGTGAAGAATTGCAAAAACTGGAAGCAGACGCCTTTTTTAATGACGAGCGGCCAAGATACAAAGTTGAGGCGGAAAAATACGGGTATAAGGTTTTTGAAACCATTGAAGAAGCCTATCCAGAACTCATTAAAATTTTTGAATAAATTTTATGCCCTACGACCGGCAAAAATATCTGGAGGCGGTGAAAGCGCAACTAGAAACGAATATTTTTTACCATTCTTTGGCTCTGGAGGCGTGTCTGGCCGGAATATACGATCATTTAAAATTGCAAAGGCAAATAGGCGAGGATGAGCCCGGTCGCGAGGATTGGCTTTTGGCCGGGCTCATCCATGATATCGATTACGCGGGTGAGTTTAAAGATAGGCACCCGTTAAAAACCAAAGAGACGTTGGCTAAATATGGTTTAGAAATTTCGCCGGGCGTATTAGAAATTATCCAGGCGCATGCGCCGTCGCGGACCGGCGTTCAGCCTCAAAGTAAAGCGCAATGGGCGATATTTTGCGCGGATAGTTTAACCGGTTTGATCACGGCCACGGCTTTAATATATCCCACAAAAAAGCTGGCAGAAGTAAAATTATCATCCGTGGTAAAAAGATTTTTGAAAGAGCCGAAGTTTGCCGCCGGCACCCGGCGCGAGGACGTCAAAATGTGCGAGCGGCCAGACGATTTAAATATTCCGTTGGAAAAATTCATTGAGATCTGTTTGGCGGCGATGCAAGGAGTGGCGCCGGAGATAGGGCTTTGATTTGCCATTTTTTAAGTTTTGTGGTAGAGTTTTATGGTAGACTGAAGTTAGGGTATAAATCCTCCCTAACCCCGTAAAGGGGCGTGGCCCCCACGGGGCTTTACGCCCTCCTTTACGAAAGGAGGGAACAATCAGAAAAAATACTGCTTTTGGGCAGTTTTTAATTTGCCACTTTTAAATGTCATTCCGGGGCCGTAGGCCGAGGAATCTCTTACGAATATGAGTCTCGCATACACGAGAGATCCTTCCCCCGCCGCTGCGGGGTCAGGACGACAAAATAGAGTATAATTTATTCGTAATTAGTTTAAATTCATAATTTGTAGGAGCTATGGAAATCAGAAACATTGCCATAATCGCTCATGTGGATCACGGAAAAACTCGGCTGACCGACGCTCTTTTGCAGCAAACGGGCATGGCGGCCGCGGGCGTGAGCATGGATTCAAACGACCTGGAACAGGAGCGCGGCATCACAATTTATTCAAAAAACGCGTCTATATTCTATAAGGACACAAAAATTAATATCGTGGATACCCCTGGCCACGCGGATTTTGGTTCCGAGGTTGAGCGCATTTTACGCTCCATAGACTCGGTGCTGCTGGTGGTTGACGCGCAGGAAGGTCCGATGCCGCAGACGAAATTCGTGCTCAAAAAATCTTTGGAATCGGGATTAAAACCGATAGTCGTGATAAATAAAATAGACAAGCCGGCGGCCAGGCCCGAGTGGGTGCAAGAGGCAGTGCTTGAGCTTTTTATGGACCTGGGTGCCAGTGAAGAGCAATTGAATTTCGTGACAGTTTTTACAAATGCCAAACAGGGGATAGCTAAAATTAAATTAACCGATGAATCAAATAATCTGGCTCCCCTTCTTGAAACTATTTTGCGTGAGGCGCCGGCGGCGTCATCGCCTGAATCAGCTGTCAAGCCTTTGCGTTTTCAGCCGTTCAATCTGGCGTATGATAATTTTTTGGGACGTTTGGCCATCGGCCGAATTTACGAAGGCTCAATAAAACCGGACATGAGTGTGCAGGTGAAAAAACCGACGGGCGAAACGCAAA
>Ga0075954_125_pt1 | contig 18582 bp, 15 predicted proteins | sample RifGroA2_FD_68018 | JGI IMG/M metagenome (GOLD analysis project Ga0075954, IMG submission 68018) | Parcubacteria bacterium GW2011_GWA2_43_9b | reverse complement strand
TGATTGATGAAAGCGAAATTCGGGTTGGTATAAGAAAAAAGATTGGTGATTGGCACGTGCCCCGTCTGCCAAATAATTTCCCCCATTTTCAAATGCCGCCCCAAATCCTGATTGATGGCCGAAGCGCTGTGAATTAAAAAAACCGCGAGCGTCGCCAGCGCCAAAAATACCATCGCTCGCCGTAAAATTATCAGCCAGCGGGCGTCGAAGCGGCGATGGCTGTTCTTTCTTTCAATTTTTGGCACCTCGACTATCGGAGAGAACCGGCGTTCATTGGGAATAAGCTGGAACATATTTATATTTTCATTATAACCTCAATTGCTTTGGCTGACAATTTGCAAATCGCGGATTGACACATAGACGTCCGACAACCCAAATATTAAAGAATTTTGAATTTCAGGTTGTCGGACGTCAGTATATTATAATTCAATATCAGGACATCCGATGTCCGGAATGCGGGATGCCTAATGTTTGGGACATCGGATGTCGGGATTTCGCGGAATAAAAAAGCCGCCGGACGATGCCATGCGGCTCTACTATATAATATATTCTTACTTACTCCGGCAAAAGGTTGTGCCGAAGTTTTCCTCGCCGGCCACCGCCCGTAAAATGAAATCCTTCTCGCGGCCCGGCGCCAACACTACTTTGATCCCCCTTTCCGCCAGTCGGTATGCCACGGAAATTTTCGTTCGCATGCCATCTGACCCATGGCCTTTTTCGCTGCATCCGTTCACGAAAGAAAGTAGCAGATCCAAGTTATCGATGGACTCATGAATCTGCGCACGAGGAGAAATCTGACGCATTATATTTCCGCTTTCATCCCGGAGCCCTTCCTCGTCCATTCCAATGATCATAATATCAACTGTACCGAGCCGCTCGCAGATTAACTTAGACAAACGATCGTTATCCGCACAAACAGATAATGCTTCCAGCTCTTTATAGCTGGTCACATCATTAGCGTTAATAATGGGAACGACAGATTTATGGGAAAAAACCTCCATAAAGGTCAAGAAACCAACAGGTTCTTTTCTGGAAAATTTATCCCTGCGAAGATCCGCGTCGTTCACAAGAAATTGCGCCGCCTTTAAATTAAAAACTTCGAAAAATTTTCGGTATTCGCTCATCAAAGCGACTTGGCCAATAGCCGCCCTAAGATTATCACTAAAACCTTGAAAGGATTCGCTGGCCACGGCCCCTGAAGTCACCAGAAAAACTCGGTGACCCAAGCTTTTTAATTCGGCGATTTGGCGGCAAAGACTTGCTATATATTCACTGCTAACCCCCTTATCATCCGTCAAAAGCGACGACCCTACCTTTATTCCGATAAGCATAGACCCATTGTACATAATGCCTCCTTTTGACCTTATTTTATCATCATAAAAAGAACTTTTCGTGATTTGTTAGATTACCACTTCCGGGGAAAAATGTCAAAAAAATAATTAAGCTACCCTATCCGCCCCCCTTCTGTCATTCCCGCGAAGGCGGGAATCCAGGCCCGAATTTCTGAGTCTGGATCCCGGGTCAAGCCCGGGATGACAACAAAAAATATTATAGTTATGCTCGGAATATTTATATTATTTCCGCTATTGCTTATTTAAATTAAACGGCGCGAAGCTCAAGCGGTGAATGGCGCAAGGGCCATGTTGCTGAATAGCGGCAAAATGCTGACGGGTGCCATAGCCTTTGTGGCTGTCAAAACCGTATTGCGGGAATTTTTGATGATATTTTACCATCAGCCGATCGCGCGTGACTTTGGCGATGATTGAAGCCGCGGCGCAAGACCAGATTTTTTCGTCGCCGCGCACCATAGCTTTTTGGTTGATTAACAAGTCGTCCAGCAAAAAATTTCCATCCAATAATAAATAATCCGCTTCTATTTTTAAATTCTCTAGCGCCCTCTTCATTGCCAGCTTTGTCGCTTCCAGAATATTTATTCGGTCAATTGTTTTTTCCGAAACTATTCCGATTCCCCACTTTACATCCAAATGCGTTGTTAAAAATTCAAACCACTTGGCGCGCTGATTGGCGGAGAGTTTTTTGGAATCTTTAATATTCTCCAAATTTTTGAGTTTTGAGTTTTGAGTTTTGAGTTTAGCTTGCGCGTTTTGTTTTTTATAAAAACAAAACGCGCAAGCTATGACCGGCCCGGCTAGCGGCCCTCTTCCAACCTCATCCAGCCCCACGACAAAATCATAACCCTGCTGCCACAGCTTTTGTTCTTCTTTGAAATTTGGTAATTTTAACTTTGCTTTTTGCATCAATTTTAATTATAATGTATCCATAGTCAGATTCAAAATTCTGAAATCTCCCTTAACCCCTCCTAAAGGAGGGGAAGGAAATACGACTCCCTCCCTTTAGGGAGGGCTGGGGAGGATTTATTACATTCATGCCAGAAAACAAATTAGGGCTCAATTGGTCGGCCGCGGAAAGGGCCTTGGCCGAAGGAACTTTTTCGGGATACAAGATCGGAATACTGGAAACCGAAAAACTCTTTGAAGAACTGCTAAAGACCAAACAAATTCCCGGCGACTCAACCAACCGCAAAATTAAATATATCCAACGCTTTTTAAGCTTGCCCGACAAGCTTGATTACAGCCGCCATGTCTATGAACGGATAATAAACGAACCCCATTTTGAAATTTCGCGAGACGAAACCAAACATATTATTTCCGGCTACTGGCAGGCGCCGTTATCTGGTTTTTGGCCGAAACAAATATCGGCAAAACCATCACCAATGGAATCATTATCGCCAACCATTTTTTCATATTTAAGTTTTTGCTGTGGACGGTGATTGTCCTCGTTGTTTTATTTATCATCGGCGGGATACTGTATTTTGTGACAAAAAGAAAAAGACGGTTCTAGAAAATGACTAATGACCAATTTCAAATGACGAATCAATGACAAAACCCAAAATCCAAATAATTAATTTTTGACATTTGGATTTAGGATTTTATTTGACATTGGAAATTAGAAATTTGTCATTAATAAAACATTAAGATATTCCCCCTCCAATAATGAAGTTTACTCACCTCCACGTCCACAGTCATTATTCCCTCCTCGACGGTCTTCCCAAGATCGATAATTTGATCGACCGCGTCAAGGAGTTAGGCATGGATTCCGTCGCGCTCACCGACCATGGCGCGCTCTACGGAGCCGTGGAGTTTTATCAAAAAGCCAAAGCCAAGGGGGTCAAGCCCATCATCGGCATAGAAATGTATGTGGCGCCGCGAGGACACCTCGATAAACAGCCGCGCCTAGACAATAAAAATTTCCATCTCATAATGCTCGTCAAAAACAAAACCGGATATCAAAACCTGGTTTTTTTGACGACCAAAGCGTGGCTGGACGGTTTTTATTATAAGCCCCGCGTGGACAAAGAACTTTTGCGCGCTCACGCCGAAGGGCTCATTGCTTCTTCCGCGTGCCTGGCCGGTGAAATTCCGAGGACCGTAATGTCCGGCGATATTGCCAAGGCCGAAACGTTAGCCCTGGAATATCAAGATATTTTTGGCGCGGGTAATTTTTTTCTGGAATTGCAATATCATGCTAATTTACCCGAGCAAGCCAAAGTCAACGCCGAACTGATAAAAATAAGTAAAAAAACCGGCATACCGTTAGTCGCCACAAACGATGTCCATTATTTAAAGCCCGAGCAAGCTCAGGCGCAAGATATTTTAATGCTGGTCAACACCAACGCCGATGTTGACGACCCGGAGCGGCTCACCATGAGAGATAACGATTTTTCCTTACACGCGCCGGCGGAATTTTTTGAACATTTCAAAGACACGCCCGAAGCCCTGGCCAACACCCAAAAAATCGTCCAGCAATGTAATTTTGATTTTGAACTTGGCAAATATCAACTCCCGCATTTTAAAGTGCCCGCAGGTCAAACGCCCGAAGGACTGCTCAAAGAATTAGCATATAGCGGCATCAGCAAGCGCTATCCCGGGCAAACCAGCAAAGAAGTACTGGACAGGCTGGAATACGAACTTGGAGTTATCACCAAAACCGGTTTTGCTTCCTATTTTTTAATCGTGCAGGATTTTGTCAATTGGGCTAAAGCCCGGGGCATCGGCGTAGGCCCCGGCCGCGGCTCGGCCGCCGGCTCCATTGTCGCCTATCTTTTGAACATCACCGAAATTGAACCGCTAAAATACGATTTGCTCTTTGAAAGGTTTTTAAATCCCGAAAGAATTTCTATGCCCGACATTGACCTGGATTTTGCTGATGACCGGCGGGATGAAGTCATCGCGTATGTGCGTAAAAAATACGGCGACGACCATGTGGCGCAAATTGTCACTTTCGGAACGATGGCCGCGCGCGCGGCCATCCGCGATACAGGCCGAGCCATGGGAATTGCCTATCAGCTTTGCGACCAAACAGCCAAAGCTGTGCCCTTCGGCTCAACCCTGGATCAAGCGCTTAAAGAAGCCCAGGAATTCAAACAGCTTTACGATTCGGACGAGCAAGTAAAAAAATTAGTGGACACCGCGATGATCCTTGAAGGCGTGGCTCGCCATGCCTCAACTCACGCGGCCGGAGTGGTTATTACCAAAGACCCGTTAAACACGATCGTACCCCTGCAGCGGCCGACGCAAGACAAAGAAAACGGCGGCAGCATCTCGCAATTTGAAATGCACGCCATTGAAGATCTGGGGCTTCTTAAAATGGATTTTCTGGGACTAAAAACCCTCACCCAAATCCAAAACACGGTCAATATCATAAAAAATACCAAAAACGAAATTATTGATGTCGGTTCCCTCCCGCTGGACGATAAAAAAACTTACAAGCTCCTCCAGGACGCCAAAACAACGGGCGTGTTCCAACTGGAGTCCGGCGGAATGAAAAGAAATTTAAAAGAACTTAAACCCTCGGTTTTTGAAGACATCATCGCTATGGTGGCGCTATACCGCCCCGGACCCATGGATCTTATTCCTGATTTTATCTCGCGCAAGCACGGCCAAAAAAAAATTGAGTATGTCCACCCCCTGCTTGAATCAATTTTAAAAAACACTTACGGCATCATCGTTTATCAAGAACAGGTTATGGCCGTAGCCAGCCGCTTGGCTGGATTTACCCTGCCTGAAGCCGATACCCTACGCAAAGCCATGGGCAAAAAAATCAAAAAGCTGATGGATGAACAGCGCGAAAAACTCATTCAAGGCATGATGCGAAATAATATTGCCGGCAGCGTGGCGGAAAAAATTTGGGAGTTCATAGAGCCTTTCGCTTTATACGGTTTTAATAAATCCCATGCCACTTGCTACGCTTTGCTGGGTTATCAAACCGCGTATTTAAAAGCGCATTATCCAACCGAATTTATGGCGGCGCTCATGAACTCTGAATCCGATGACATTGAACGCATCGCGTTTTTGGTTGACGAATGCCGTCAAATGAACATTGAGGTTTTGCCGCCCCATATCAATGAAAGCCTGGGAACATTCACGGTTTTGCGAGACGGCGCCATTCGCTTCGGGCTCAAAGCCGTAAAAAATGTCGGCTCAAACGTGGTGGACGCCATTGTCAAAGAAAGAAAAACCACTGGTCCTTTCCGGACAATTTCCGAAATCATTGAAAAAGTTACAGATAAAGATCTGAATAAAAAATCCCTGGAAAGTTTGATCAAATGCGGGGCGCTGGATGATATTGGCGAGCGCGGTCAATTCTTGGCTAATCTTGAAACGCTGTTAAATTACGCCCGCGAAGTCCAGCGGCCAAAAACTCATGGCCAGGCGAGTTTATTTTCCGCGGTAGGCGCGGACACCAAAAATTTATTGCCGCCGTTAAAACTTCACGAAGCGCCGCCAGCCGGGAAAAAAGCCAAGCTGGACTGGGAAAAAGAACTGCTCGGGCTTTACGTTTCCGAACACCCCATGCTCTTTGTCGGCCTTGAAGACGCCAAGACCAAACTTGAAGTTTTAGTTTTTCCAAAAATGCTGGAACGCACTCCGACTTTCTGGCAAGAAGGCAAAGTCATTATCGCCTCGGGACGACTGGACGACAAAGAAGGCAACTTCAAACTTCTCTGTGAAGAAGCGCAGGAATTAAATCAGAATCATTTGAATAGTTACAGATAATTCCTCCCTTTTCCGTAAAGGGAGGATAGGAGGGATTTATGAGCCCTCTCCCCCTCAAACGAGAGAAAGATTAAGACAAACACCAAATACTTCAATACTTAGAAGTATTGAAGTATTTACACAAAATAAAAAACGGCCTCGCGTTGTTACGAAACCGTTATATTATAAATGTTCAATTTTATACTATCTGCCAGCTTACCCTTTCCCCCTCCCTTCAAGAGATGAACCTGCTGGCTGGAATCTCCATCGCATTGGGCAACTTTTTTGGCGGCACCCATTCTTTTATCTTCCCGCCTCCCTGAGTTTTTTTTCGGCATACCGGAAAGCCGGGCCAAGATAGAATGGCCGAAGCAGTTTGCCTGTGCCGAAAGCCAAAGCCGTAGCGCCGGCTTTCACGTATTTATCAATATCCTTTTTCGTGTTCCGCCAAAACCATCGGCAATTCAGTCCGCCGCCGCCAATAACCGGAAAATCCGGTTCTTCCTGTCGGAAATCGGCGATTTTCTCGCAGGTTAAATCCACCAACGGCCAGCCCGAAAGCCCGCCGCCGCCGTATTTAGCCAACGGCGACTCTTCTTTTTTATCCGTCCCGAAAAGTTTTTTCCAAGGAATTCTTTCCGGCAAAGCGCCAAAAGGAACGGTGTTGGAAATTGAAAGCCCGCTGCAAAGCCCCGAACGGGCAACTTTCACCATGGTTTGAGCGGAAACCAAAACATTGAGCTTTACAAAGATTGGGATGCCCAATTCCATTTCGGCCAGGGCTTCCAGAGAATAAAATATCCGATCTTCCAGTTTCTGGGTCTCGGAAACATTGTGCCCCACATTGGGACAAGTAAAATTTTCTTCCAGCCCCACCGGCGCGATAAAATAAGGCTGGTATTTTTTCAGCAGCAAAGCGAATTTTTCTATTTCAGAAATCTGTCCTTCCTTTGTTGCTTCCACCGCCATATGGGAAAGAAAAAATGGCCGATTGATTGATTGCCACCCGTTCATTTTAAAAAGGTATTCTGCGCCGGGACTGCTTAGCCCGACCGCGTTTAAGGCCACTCCCTGCCAAGGATAAAGACGCATGCAATCGGGAAATATTTCTTCCGGCTGAAGATTTTTATCCAATTTCATATTTCCCGCTTTTTCAAATGTAGGAGTAGTTTTAGTAATTAGCGTCGGATAATCCATGGGCACGAGCCGACTAGAAAGTATTTTAAGATAACGGTCATACCACCAGCCATGCCCCGTCCCTTCTCCCGGTCCGAAAAAATTCTCCGCGCCCGATGCCCAAAAAATTCTGCCAAAATCTATGCCATTAATAATCATCTTGCCCTCCTTATTATTTAGTATTTTTCATTTGTATAGGTACTAAACTTCTTATACAACATATATGATTTGTTTTACCGAGTCAATCGGTTGACATCTTTTAGACGAAAGGCGTAAAATAGAAACAATAATAAATGAGCGATGAAGCGGCTACCAACCCTTCGACAAGCTCAGGGCAAGCCACTAGACAATCTCGGACAAATCGCCCAAGCTGTCAACGCTCACGCGGGATACCGGCGCGCAGGTATAAGAGTGCCCAGAAATTATGGGAAGATGAGTGGAACCATCCTGCTTTTGCGGGGTCTCGTCGTCAAATAGTTTTTGGGTATTTTTATTTTAAATTTAAAAAGCGGTTCTCGACGCGCTCACTTTGTTCGTTGGCTCGAACAATAATTTTATTCTTCGAGCGGAGCGAAGCGCAGTCGAGAAGTTATCATCATGGAAAAAGAAAACAATCTCGACATCATCCGTCATTCAATCTCGCACTTAATGAGCATGGCCGTGCAAGAATTATATCCGCAAGTCGGCCTCGGCGTTGGGCCGGCCATTGAGAACGGTTTTTATCAGGATTACGACTTGCCGGAAGCCATCACGCCGGAAATTTTGCCTAAGCTTGAAAAACGGATAAAAGAATTGATCAAAGAAAAAATTGAGTTTAAACAACGTGACGTAGATTTTGCCGAGGCTTATGATTTTTATAAACACGATCCTTATAAAACCGAGTTTATTGACGGCTTAAAAACCGCCGGAGAAAAAAAAGTCAGTTTTTACAAATCCGGCTGGTTTGATAATCTCTGCGCCGGCCCGCATGTCGCGACAACCCGCGAAATCAATTCAGAAGCTTTTAAGCTTACAAAAATTGCCGGCGCCTATTGGCGGGGCGATGCCAAAAATAAAATGCTTACCCGAATTTACGGAGTGGCGTTTGCCGCCAAGCAGGAACTGGATAATTATTTAAAGATGATCGAGGAAGCTGAAAAACGCGACCACAGAAAACTGGGTCGTGAACTTGAACTTTTCCACATAGATGAAACTGTGGGACTCGGTTTGCCCCTTTGGCACCCCAAAGGAGCACTTCTTTGGAGACTAATTGAAGATTTTTGGTATCAGGAACATTTAAAAAACGACTACCAGCTTGTCAGAAGCCCCCATATCGGCAACCAAAAATTATGGGAAACATCCGGCCATTGGGGATTTTATAATGAAAGCATGTATCCTCCCTTGGAAGTCGGCCAAACTTTAAAGGAAAACCAGGACAAAGATAAAGTTAAAGATTCCGAGCATTTTTTATTGAAACCCATGAATTGTCCGTTTCATGTCCAGATATTCAAAAGCAAACCTCATTCTTATCGAGAGCTGCCTTTGCGCTGGGCGGAGTGCGGAACCGTGTATCGCTATGAAAAGAAAGGAGAACTTTCAGGATTAACCAGAGTTAGAGGATTTACCCAAGACGACGCGCATATAATTTGCACGGCTGATCAGGTAGAAGAAGAGCTAAAAAAAGTGGTTGACTTTATTTTGTTTATTTATAAATCGTTCGGCTTTGAGATGCAAAGCGTTAATGTATATTTATCCGTTAGAGACAAGGAATCAACAAAATACGCGGGTACCGATCAGGGCTGGGATTTTACCGAGAAAGTATTGGAAAAAATCGCCCTGGAAAAAGGTTTAAATATTACTAAAGATGTCGGCGGCGCGGTATTTTATGGCCCTAAACTTGATTTTAAAGTTAAGGACGCGATTGGCCGCGAATGGCAATGTTCAACCCTGCAATTTGATTTCAATTTGCCGGAACGCTTTGATATGACTTTCATTAATAACAAAGGCGAAAAAGAACGGCCATACATGCTGCACCGCGCGCTGTTTGGTTCGTTTGAAAGATTTATAGGTGTTTTAATTGAGCACTACGCCGGAGCGTTCCCAGTTTGGCTGGCGCCCGAACAGGTTTGGATATTGCCAATCAGCGACAAACACGCCGAATACGCCAATTCCGTCGCGGCCAAATTACGCGCGGCTGATGTCCGCGTCATCGTTAAAAGCGAAAGTGAAACTATCGGCAAAAAAATCCGCGCCGGCGAGCAACAAAAAATTCCTTATCTTCTCGTCGTTGGCGACAAAGAAATGGCCGCCGATTCCGTCGCCGTGCGCCAGCGCGGCAAGGGAGATTTAGGAGCGATAAAAGTTGATGAGTTTATTGAAAAAATCAGTAAAAAAGTTAAGGAAAAATTGTAATAAAAAATAGGGGCGGTTCTTACCCCTATTCGATCATTTTATTTCTTTTCGGATAAGAATACCATAAGGAATAATATCTTCCTCATGGTGTTCTTCGGCACCTTGCCCACCTTTGCGACGGCTATCAATCACCGCCTTAACTGCCTCCGTTGAAAACCAGTCGGCAAAACTGAGCCGCTCATCACGCCGAAAACGAAGCGCGCCCTCATAGATGTAATAGATCCTTCCTTCGTTCAAATCCAGGCCGGGTACTTCAGGAATTGACGGACAAATTCCTCGATTTTTCAAGGCTTCTTGCCCGGCCCGTTTTTCCGCCTTTTCGTCAAAATCAACAACCTCAAACCGACAATGGACAATTACGCTTTTTTTAGCCATATTTCACCTCCTGTTATTTATAGGAACTATACAAACACACTAATCCTAATTTATGATTCTGTAATGTAAATAGCTTCTCCCGGCCTCCCCTTAAATTAAAAGAAGTTATAAATCCACCCCAACCCTCTTCGCCCCGCCTCAATTCCATCCGCGTACTTGGTATTCCATCAAAGACGGGCGAAGCCGCTTCGCTCTGTAATGTCGGAATATTGAGTCTATGGAGTCTATGGTTGGAATTGAGGCGGGGCAAGCAAAAGGAGGGAAACGAATGGGGTTTAAGATTTTAAAATTTTACGTTGCGTAAAGCAACGTGGTTGCCACGCAACTTTACGTTGTCATTTTAAATTTTGATTTTTTAATTTTACACTAATGATACCTTTGCTGAAGAAAACTTGGCCGTTTATCATTTTAGCCGTTCTTGCCCTTACAGTCCACCTCTCCTTTCTAAGCTACCCTTCCCAGGTAGTTTTTGACGAAGTTCATTTTGGCAAATTCGTGGCTGCCTATTCAACGAGCCAATATTATTTTGATATTCATCCCCCGCTGGGAAAACTCGTGATCGCGGGGTTCGTAAAGCTGACCGGCACCAATCCTGTTTTTAATTTTGAAAAGATCGGCGAAAATCTGCCGACCGATTCTTTGTTCGCCATGCGGTTTTTGCCCGCCTTTTTTGGCGCGCTTTTTGTTTTGGCCATTGCCTGGCTCGCTTGGCTCATCAGCCGCAATAAAACCGTGGCGCTACTCGCCGGATTTTTAATATTACTGGATAACGCCGTTCTGGTCCAATCAAAATTCATTTTAGTGGATATTTTCTTGATATTCTTTGAAGTTTTAACACTTTGTTTTTTCTTTCTTTGGCAACGGCAAAAAAGCTTTGGCGCCAAATGGTTCAGCTATTTATTTTTAACGGCGATTTTTTTCGGCTTAACAATTTCCATAAAATGGACGGGAGTTGCGACTATCGGAATTATCGGAGTTGTTTTATTCGCCAAAATATTCAGCAAGAAATTACGCGATTATCTTGAAAACCCCTTATCTGTCATTCCCGCCTCTCATCAAGTAAGGGGTGAACTCCGGCGAGAACCAGAAACCCCCACCTCCCTTTCCGTAAAGGGAGGTGGGGAGGGATTTAGTTTAAAACCTGTATCCCGGTTCAAGGCCGGGACGACAAAAAGAATATCTGAAGCAATTTTAAGTTTGATAACTATCCTCTTTATCGGCTTTATTATCTACCTCCTCCCCTTCTACCTCCATTTCCGACTCCTCCAAAATTCCGGCCCGGGCGACGCATTTATGAGTCAGCTATTCCAACAGGAATTAAAGTACGGCCGGGAGAATGTTTATCAACCGCTGAATTTTTGGCAAAAATTTATTGAGTTAAATAAAACCATGTACACTGCCAACGCCAACATTTCTTCAAAGCATCCCTTCGGCAGCAAATGGTACTCTTGGCCGGTGAACAGCAAGCCGGTCTATTACTGGAACCAGGAGTCTTTTGACGGCCTGCCGGGCCGGAAAGCTAAAATATATCTTTCCGGCAATCCGGTGCTTTGGTGGCTGGCCACTTTTGCCGTCATCTTCGCCATTTTCGGTCTCCTTACCAAAAAAGGTCGCTCCCGGCTTTCGCCAATATTTTACATTTTACTGCTGGGCTATTTTGCCAATCTTTTGCCTTTTATTTTTATAACCCGGGTGGCTTTTTTATACCATTATCTGCCGTCATCACTTTACGCCATTTTGATTTTAAGTCTGCTTTTAACTAACTTTTGGCCTAAGGGAAAAAAGATATTTTTACCGGCCATAATTTTAATCGCGCTGGGGTTTATCATTTTCTCCCCTCTCTCTTATGGCTGGCCAATGCCGCCGGCGATAGACCAGATAGAAACGAACCTTATTAATTTTTTTCATTAACAGCTTGCGTCATCTTGAGCGGGGCTTATAAGACAACGAACTCAACCATTGTGCTATAATATAAATGAGTTGACAATCAATCTATGCCAAAAATTAAATATCATTATAACCGCGAACGTCTGCTTCTGACTGCTTTGGTTGCTGTGGCTTTTTTTGGCTTTCTGCTTTGGTCAATAGAGCAAGCCAGCAACGATGAAGCGTCTCTTCTAAATGGTTACATTAAAACTAATTCTCCGGCGGAAAACAAAGTTTTTAAAATTGATTCTCCTAAAATTGGCGCGGAGATAAAAAGCCCGATCAAGGTTTCGGGCCAGGCCGCGGTTTTTGAAGCCGTCATGCAAGTCAGAATAAAAGACGCATCGGGCTTAACGCTAACGCAAACCAAAGTAATGACCGCCGCCGGCCAAAAGATGTCGCCGTTTTCCGCGACCATTAAATATAAAAAACCGACGCGGCCAAACGGCGTAATTGAATTTTACTCCATCTCGCCCAAAGACAGCTCGGAGATAAATAAGTTATCCATTCCAGTGGTCTTTAAGGACTAACGATACAAATTAATTTAAGAAATCAGACTTCGAAGTGCTGTTGAAGTCAGGCTTCAACAGACGGCGGCGCTTGAAAAAAGCCCGCTATTTTGTTAGAGTAATCGCAAATATACAAATATACCAATAAATTTGGAACGCGACTCCTCCCTTTGCAAAGGGAGGTGGGGAGGGATTTAAATTCGTATATTATTAAAGATTTATATATTTGTGATTACTCCAAAATATGAAATATTATATTCTTACCTACGGCTGCCAAATGAATTACTCTGATTCAGAAAAAATAGCAGCCCAACTTAAAAATTCCGGACATAAACCGTCTAAAAACGCCGAAACCGCGGACATTATCGCGGTAAATTTTTGTTCCGTGCGCCAGAGCGCGGTGCACCGCGCTCTGGCGCAACTGCATAAATACAAAAATAAACAACTCATAGTGGCGGGTTGCCTCTTACCGGAAGATCAAAAAAAAATAACGGCTAAAAATATCGCGGTTTGGCATCCTGATGATTATTTTACCCGGGCCCCTCTGCGCGCCGGTAAATTCAGCGCTTTTGTACCGATAATGACCGGTTGCGATAATTTTTGCTCCTATTGCGCCGTGCCTTATACCCGCGGCCGCGAAAAATCACGCCCCGCGCAAGAAATAATCGCCGAAATCAAAAAACTGCTCAAAAACGGCGCTAAAGAAATAATTCTACTGGGACAGAACGTGAATTCATATAAATCGACTACAGATAGCGCCCACAAACAAAACTCAGCGACTCCCTCCTTTAAAAAGGAGGGAAGGGGTGGATTTAAATCCCCCTTAATCCCCCTTTACAAAGGGGGAAAAAATTCTTTTAAGGAAAGCGTAACTCTTCCTATTCTTCTCCAGATCATAAACTCCCTCCCCGGCTACTTCTGGCTCTCTTTCATCAGTTCGCATCCCAAAGATATGTCTGACGAGTTGATCGCCACCTGCGCCAAGTGCGAGAAAATTTCGCCGTATATTCATTTGCCCGTCCAAAGCGGCGATAATAAAATTTTAAAGGCCATGAACCGACACTATAGTATTGTGCATTATAAAAATTTAGTTAAAAAACTTCGTTCCGCCTTCGCTCGCTATCGGCAAGCTTCGGAGGACAAGCCGGCTTGGCCACCAATAGCTATCTCAACTGACATCATCGTGGGCTTTCCGGGCGAAACCGTCAAACAATTCCAAAACACGCTAAAATTAATTAAAGATGTTAAATTCGATATGATATATTTTGCGCGCTATTCTCCGCGAAACGGCACAATTGCCGCCAAAATGCCGGATAACGTTCCGCCCCAAGAAAAACGCCGCCGCTCTCAAGCGATAAATTCTCTGCTCAAAAAACAGGCCTTAGCCATAAATAAAAAATACCTCAACCGAGAAGTTGAGATATTAATAGACAAAATTGAAGACCAATTCGCTTTTGGAAAAACCACAACCAATAAGGGAGTGATGATCTCGCGAAAAAAACATAAAATAGGGCAAATTGCAACCGTCAAAATAACTAACGCCAGCGCCTGGAGCCTAAAGGGAATTGAATCTCACGCACTCTGAATCTCACGCACTCTGACTGCGTGAGATTAGAAAAGCCGCGCTAACATAAAGTTATATATCTTTTTTATAAATCATGTCAAAGCCAATTTATCCACAAAAACCGATCATTATCGTGGTCGGACCAACCGCTTCGGGAAAGTCCGATTTAGCCGTCAAACTTGCTCAAAGATTCAACGGCGAAATTATTTCGGCCGACTCGCGGCAAGTTTATCGTGGAATGGACATCGGTACGGGTAAAGTCCCGCTCTCAAAGCCCCCCCGTGCGCAAAGGCCTCCTTATCCTGCCCCTCTTACGCAAAGGGGGGCGAGGGGGGTTAAACCTTCCGGCTATTATGGCGGCATCGCACATTACTTGATAGACGTCGTCTCCCCTACCCGTCGCTTTACCGCGGCGCAATATAAAAAACTGGCGCAAGCGGCGATCAAAAAAATCCAAAGTAAAAATAAAGTGCCTATAGTCTGTGGCGGCACAGGATTTTATATCCGCGCGCTAATTGACAATTTGAACATTCCGGCCGTCAAACCGGACTTAAAACTCCGCGCGAAACTTGAGAAAAAAACAACACAAGAACTGTTCAGAGAGCTAAAAAAATTAGACCCGCGTCGCGCCGCCTTCATTGACCGCCAAAATCCCCGCCGGCTGGTTCGGGCGCTGGAGATAGTATATAAAACCGGGAAAGTTGTGCCAGCCCCAAACCCCCCAACCCCCCTTTGCGTAAGGGGGGCAACAGAATTTGCCCCCCTTGTAAAGGGGGGCGAGGGGGGTTTAAAATCCCTGTTCCTCGGCCTCCAAATCCCCCGCCCCAAACTCGCCCAGCGCATAAAAACCCGCCTTAAAAAACGCCTGAAACAAGGCATGCTCGCCGAAGTAAAAAAACTGCGAGCTCAAGGCCTTTCCTGGAAACGACTAGGCAGTTTTGGCCTGGAATACCGTTGGCTGGCCAGATTTTTGCAAAATAAAATCTCCTATAAGGAGATGACCGAGCGTCTGCAAAAAGACATTGAACACTACGCCAAACGCCAAATGACCTGGTTCCAGCGCGACCCGCGAATTCACTGGATAAAAAATTCCGCGCAAGCGGAAAAAATCGTCAGAAATTTCTTAAAATAATACGAGCAACTATACTTTAAACACTTTTAAGCGATAGCGTAAAAGTGTTGAGAAACACTGGCCATAATAATCAAAATCATTCTCGTTGATTTTCATAACGCCATTTGATAAAATCTTCTTTGCTTTTCGAGGCTTGCCGCTTAGAAGACTCAATTTTATTTAGCTCGCAAAATTCTTTAAAATCTTCTAACTCAGCAATTTCAGCATTTGTCAGGTCTCGCACCTCTTTTTTGGGGCGATTCATTCGTAATTCGGCTTGCCTGGCAAGAATAATCCTTTTATCATCTTCGGGTAATCCTTCAAAGGGCGACAAAATATTTTTTTCCATACTCATATGTTTTGTTCTAAAAAAATAATTCTTAATTATTTTCAACAACTAGTTCTTCTTATAACAAGTGACTCTTGTATGTTATGAGAATAGTTACTTCTTCTCCAACTCCCCCCTCAAAATCTGAATGACTATCTGCGGATTGGCTTTGCCTTTAGTCGCGGCCATGACTTTGCCGACCAAAAACATCAGTGAGTTTTGCTTGCCTTTTTTATAATCGGCAACGGGGCCGGGGTTGGCGCTGATGGCTTCCAGCACCGCCGCATTTAACTCCTCTTCATCGCTCACTTGACTCAAATCTTTTTCTTTTATAATATGCGACGGGTCGGCGCCGGTGGCAAACATTTCCGCCAAGATAGTTTGCGCTCCGGAAGACGACACGACACCCTGCACTGTTATCTTGATGAATTCGGCAAAGTTTTCTGGCGTAATTTTTATGGACGTAAAAGCCGCGCCTGACTGATAAATAAGCTTTTGCAATTCAGTGATTAAATAATTGCCGGCCAATTTCACGGCCTTGCCTGTGTCAATTTTTGGTTCGGCATCCTCGGCCCAATCTTTTATTTCGCTGACCACTTTTTCAAAATAATTGCCCAACTCAAAATTAACGATAAATGTCTCCGCGTCCGCAACAGACAAATTATATTCTTTAACAAATCTCTCTCGCCGCCCCTGTGGCAATTCTGGAATTTCTTTTTTTAACTCTTCGCTCAAAACAACTAATCCTGCCAACGGCGGCAAATCGGGTTCGGGAAAATAACGGTAATCATGCGCTTCTTCTTTCGCGCGCTGGCTAAAAGTTTCGCCAGCTATATCGTCCCAGCCACGAGTTTCTTGAATAATTTTCTCCCCCGCTTCCAACGCTTTCGTCTGCCTTTTTATTTCATAATCAATTGATTTTTCTACGACCTTAAACGAATTAAGGTTTTTTATTTCTACTTTCGTGCCCAATTTATTCTCCGCGTCGTTCCGCGTACCAATTCCGCGTTTATCCGCGATTTCGCGAAGCGAAATATTAACTTCGCACCTCATCTGCCCCCTCTCCATATCCGCGTCGGAAATTCCCAAATACCTAAAAATCAATTGCAATTCCTGGCAAAACTTGCGCGCCTGCGCGCCAGATTTTATATCAGGCTCCGTCACCAATTCCATCAACGGAACGCCGGCGCGGTTTAAATCAACCAAAGAGTAATCAACGCTCTTGGGATGCACCAATTTGCCCGTGTCCTCTTCCAAATGAATGCGTGTGATTCTAACGCGTGATTTGGCGTTATTTTCACCGACATCCAAATATCCGCCTTCAACCAGGGGTCGGTCGTATTGAGAAATTTGATAGCCCTTGGGCAAGTCAGGATAAAAATAATTCTTGCGGTCAAATTTTGAAGTATCGCCAATTTTGCCGTTCAGCGCGAGCCCCGCTTTCAAAACCATATGCACCGCCTCCTCGTTGATGACGGGCAAGGCGCCGGGTTGCCCCGAACAAACCGGACAAATATCAACATTGGGCTCGCTTTCTAGGCCAAGTCCGTTGGGGCACGAACAAAACATCTTACTTTTAGTTTTTAGCTCAACGTGAATTTCAAGGCCAATTGTGGACTCGTAATAACTCATAAGCGTATTCTACCTTTTTTTAAAGGCTAAATAAACATTGCGTAAAAGCAATGCCACGGTTAAGGGCCCGAGTCCGCCGGGGACTGGAGTTAAAAAAGACGCCTTGCCGGCCACGCTGACTTCATCAACGTCGCCCATAATCTTCCCGTCGTGGTAACGCGTCACTCCCGCGTCAATCAGAATCGCCCCGTCTTTTATCATCTCGCCTTTTATCATCTTTGAACAACCGCAAACAGAAATTAAAACATCCGCTTCCTTAATCTCTTTTTCCGCGCCAAAAACCACGCAGGTATTTCGCACCAAATAATCAATGTTAAAACCCTCTTTCGCCAAAACCAGTTTCAACGTTTGGCCGAAAGTTTCCGAATTTACGAGTGCCAAAATTTTTTTGTTTTCTTGACTACTCTTAAGCGCGACCTCGAGCGCGCTCAAAACGGTTGCCGGCAAAACGGGAACAATTCCCTGTGTCCCCTTCTCCAATAATTTTCTATTCTCTTTATGGAAACCGTCAACATCTTTAGCCGGGCTTATCGCCTCAATAATTTTATCCGTATTGAAAATCGCAGGTAAGGGCATCTGAACGATTATACCGCTAACATCCGTATCTTCATTTAATCTTTTAATATACGCCGTTATTCCGTCTTCCTTGGCTTGCGCGCTAAATCTATGTTCATCCACATCAATACCGATTTTTTTACCGATTGATTTTTTTAATTTAACATAAAGTTTTGACGCTTCATCATCCCCAACCAAAATAATCGCCAGTTTTGGTGATTTTTTTTCTTTAATTATCGCCTCCTTTAGCTCTTTTAAAATTTTATTAGCAACCGCCTTGCCGTTGAATAATTTCATATTTTACTACCAATTACGAATGGATTTTTAAATCCCTCCTCGCCTCCCCTTAAGAAAGGGGGGAAATTGTTTTGTCTCCCTCCTTTTGCTACTTTTCCCTTGCTTTCTCCCTCCTTTTGTAAAGGAGGGTTGGGGTGGATTTATTCCCTCTCCTTTTGAAGGAGAGGGTTAGGGTGAGGTTATTATCTATATACCGGAAACTTTCTGCACAAAGTTTTTATTTCACTTTTTATTCGCGCCAAATTTTTATTATTTTTCACAGCTTGGCGAAATTGCGTTAAAAATTCAGGGATTTTTTCCTTGTCTTCAGGCAAATTAAATTGCTTGATTTCGTCCGCCGCGCGACTTATCCATTCAGCAATTTTTTTCATTTCCTTGGCTTTCATGCCGCGCATCGTGATAAAAGGCGTCCCGAGCCGCACCCCGCCGGGATAAAAAGGCGAAGAAGGGTCCATCGGAATCGTATTTTTATTAACGGTTATTCCAGCTGCCTCCAACGCCTCCTGTAACAGCACACCTCTTCCCCGGCCGCAATCAATCAGCATCATATGGTTATCCGTGCCGTTGCTCACAAGCTTAAATCCTTTTTTCATTAGTTCCGCGGCTAGCATTTTCGCATTTTTTATAACCTGCAAACCGAATTTTTTGAACTTGGGCTCCAT
>Ga0075954_115_pt1 | contig 19704 bp, 19 predicted proteins | sample RifGroA2_FD_68018 | JGI IMG/M metagenome (GOLD analysis project Ga0075954, IMG submission 68018) | Parcubacteria bacterium GW2011_GWA2_43_9b | reverse complement strand
ACGCAAACAAAGAAAAACTAACATTAATGTTTGATTTCTTTTTAGCAAAGACAAAAAACCCTAAAAGAGTGCTGGTTATGGCGTTAATCAAACCCGATAGTGCAAAAAAAGACATAAAATAAATTTTTATAACTAATTTATTGAAAACGCGTTCTGCTTTTTATTATAACTAGAATTATCACTATAACAACGGATCACAAGGCTTCAACGAATAGTAAAAATTACGAAGTCATTGCCTATGCTAAAAGTATAGCAAAGATTAGATTTTTTGTTAAATAGATTCTTCTTGCATCGACCCAAAAAATCACCTCTCAGATAAAAAATAGCCCGATAAAATCGGGCTATGATTTGATATAAAGCTGTAAAAATCTGATCCCCCACCCCAAAGTTTTCAAAAAATCGTCCAAAGAATCGGCCCTCCAAAATCCTTTTTGATGTTAATTATTAATAACTTTGCATAAAAAAGGACGGCACCTGTTTGATGAGATTACCGTCCATAGGTTTGTTTTGCGACTTTAGTCGCAACAAGCACCTTTCGAAGAATAAACTTTGACCTTGCGGCCAATCTTCTTTACTTTTAACGCCACTTTCACCACCTCCTTTCAATTTGACATTCCGGGTGCGCTAGTGCACGGCTATTAATTTGACCTGTGAAAGCATATACTAGAGACCGCTCAGCAAAAGCACACTCGAACCGGCATAATTCACATCCGGTATTTTTGTATGTCTGTCTTCGAAGATTTTTAAGAACTCCTGATTCAAACCAGGTTTTTTTTAAATCATCTATAAAAATTGATCCCAGTTTGAATTCTTTACCGGCAAGAAATGGAAAAGGGAACATTGTTCCTTCTGCATTAATATACAGAAAGCTGTGCCCACCCGGAGAAATGATTCGACCAACGTCATCAATTCTCTTATCCAAACAGGGCTCTTTTTCTAAGAAACAATCGATTTCGAGATCATACTCTGCCGCAATTTTTTTCAGGCGAGGCCAATCAATACGAAACTGATTAATTATGCTCGAGTAATTGCTCCAGGAAATATGCCTTGCTCGCCCTATTGGAACAAGCATCGAAATTCTTAGCCTATTAATACCCGAGGTGCCAGCATAACGGACTATCCGTTCCATATGTTTAACATTTTTTTCCTGCAAAACAGTCGCAAGAATGACATTAGGTATCCCCGTTGAAACAGCTATACTTAGTCCGCGCTCAAATTTTTTCCATAATTTTACCCCAACAATCGCTTCAAAAATTTCCTCTATACCATCAAATGATATCTGCATTTTGAAGAGTTGTTGTTTGAGCGCCAAAGCCAGCTTCTCTGTTAACATCGTCGCATTAGTATAGCAATTCTGCTGGAATCCTTTTTCTGCGGCATAATTAACAAGATCTAGAAAATCTGCGCGTAATAGCGGCTCGCCTCCACTCCATTGAACATTAAGCACGCCAACATCAGATAGTTTATCAAGTATCTGAAATATCTGGTTCGTCGAAAGCCATGCTAAGCTTTTTCTGTCGTAAACGGCGCAGGTTTCGCATCTCATATTGCAATGCTCCGAGAGTTGAATTTGAACTTTTAAGGGCGATCCGAATGCTTTATCCGGATTCCCTGATAATTCAATGATTCTTACATTTTCGACTCCTTCTACAAGTTCTTCCAAGCGGTTGGCTTCAATTTCATAAAATTCACCGCCATCCATTATCATGTAAGCATTAAACAAGGGCTCAAATCTGATCAAAAAAGTCACAAGAAACCTCCTTCCTTTTTTTACTAGTGCAAAATAACACTAGTCAAAAACAATTTCCCACTTTACGCCATCTGGACTGTCTTTAAGGGAAACCCCCTTAATCAAAAGATTATTCTTTAGGCTATCAGCGGTTACCCAATCTTTTGCGAGCTTTGCCAATGAACGCTCTTTTATGGTTGCATCAATTTGTTCTTCGGTTATACCTTTCTCAGTTAAAATCCTGTTTCTAACGTTGCTTAGATACTTCCCTGGGTCTTCCTCAAAGAGTCGTAAAACTGAAGATATTCTGCCGAAACTTTTCATGAAAGATTTTATAAATAAAACTTTCGTGTCGGGCAAGAAAGAGGAAGAGTCTATCATCTTATTTAGTTCCCTAAACACATTGGAAAGATCTGCGATAACTTTTGCTGTGTTAAAGTTATCCTCCATAGCCTCCGCAAACTTTTTTTCAAGATTAGAAATAACCGATGGAACAATAATGTTTTCTTCTGGCTTTTCTGTGGCCTGCCCAATCGTAAACTGAATCCTCTCAAGAGTCTGATAAAAATAATAAACTCTTTTTCGCGCGTTTTTAAATAAATCTTTAGAAAAATCCATTTGCGAGCCGTAGTTTTGAGCAAGTATGGCATAGCGCAATTCATCAGGAAAATAGATTTCTAGGGCGCCCCTTACAGTCATAAAATTGCCGAGACTCTTACTCATTTTGACACCGTTTAACATAACTAACCCGTTATGCAACCAATATGAAGCAAGTTTTTTTCCTGTGAAGGCCTCGCTTTGAGCTATTTCGTTTTCATGATGCGGAAAAATTAAATCAATACCGCCACCGTGAATGTCGATGGTTTCACCCAAATACTTGAGAACCATGGCAGAACATTCGATATGCCAACCAGGTCGACCCTGGGACCATGGTGAGTTCCAAGAAGGTTCACCAATCTTACTCGGCTTCCACAAAACGAAGTCATTTGGACTTTTTTTGTTAGGCGATTCATCGGAATTAATTAAGTCTTCTTTTTTTCTATTTGATAACTTACCGTAATCAACAAACTTCACAACTTCAAAAAAGACTTCTCCGTCCTTGACATAAGCAAAACCCTTATTAATTAATCCCTGAATAAATGTAATTATAGCGCCTATACATTCGGTAACTCTCGGCTCAAACGTCGCCTTTCTGACTTTAAGTCGCTCCAAATCTCTTGAATTTTCTAGAACGAAACGCGCGCCAACTTGTGAGCTTTCCTTGCCCTCGGTTTTTGCCCTATTGATTATCTTGTCATCAACATCAGTAAAATTTCTAACATAAGTAACATGATAACCAGCATATTCAAAATACGCCCTGATTACATCGTACACAATTGCTTGCCTTGCATGACCGATATGAATATCATCGTAAGTAGTTATGCCGCAGGCGTACATTTTGACTTTCCCTCTAACAAGAGGTATAAAATTTTCCTTTTTCCTTGTTAATGAACTATATATCTTCATCGTAACGCACCTCCCATAGTCTTCTTTTAATTAATTATTTCCCGATTTCGCATGTGAATCCGAACACTTGTGGCCTCATTGTTATCAGCTTTTCACCTCCCCTGTTTCTTATGCGGCGTTGAAAAATGCCCCCAAATCAAGCATTTTTCAACGCCGCACAGCTGAAAAAGTTGATTCTACTTTATTTTATTTGATTTTATAAGTATCCGGGTTGAAGGGTGCGGGTAGCCTCCTTTCCTATTGGAAATAGTACACCCTTAATTTTACTGTGTCAAGTTTTTAAAAATAAAAATCGGCGGTGCCAGATGGCAACCGCCGATGTTTAAAGAGCTTAGAAATTTCTGCAAACCGCGATTCCATGGATGAAAAACGGCTCATAGATAATTTCCATATTTTCCGGAGAAAAACCTCCATGGATCAGGACATTGCTGAATTGCTCTTCGTTCCGATAAATCATCGGCCAGAGTAAGGTCCAGTCCAAAAATATTTTCTCCGGATTTTTATTGATGTTGCAGGTCAGAAAAAATCCGTTGGGCGCCAGGATTTTTTTGATCCGACCGATTAAGTCCACTGCCTGATCATCAAACAGATAGTCCAAAAATCCGACCATTTCAATGATATGCGGATGAAAATCTTGGCAAATCTCCTCTATCATCGCAGAAGAACCGCGAACAAACCTGAAGTTATCCTGCAAGCCAAATTCCGCGACCATCCTTTCGGCTTCCTTGAGTGCCGTTTTATCCGTGTCAAGAAGAATAGCTTTCACATTAAGGCCCGGATTTTCTTCCATCGCCCTTATTACAGCTTGTGCGGAGCCAGAAGCAATGGACAAAATCCTTATTTCGTTCTCTTGTCGGAAACGAGAAATGGCGTTGGAAAGCAGTTTAGTCACTATTTTAAAACGATTAGTGACCGCTTGCCGATTTTCCATTTTTGCCGCCCAGTGATTGGTTAGCTTACCCTCCAAGTCCCGCATTAATTGCGGAACTATATCCCGATGATAGTTGTAAAAAATATCAAGAGCTCGCCAACTTGTCGCCGCATACTTGATAACATGGTTATGACGGCTAAAGCGATCGAAGAAAATACTAGAAATATGATTCCTATCTCGTCCCATTTTCCATAAGATTTTTTTCAAAGAATCATGCCACCTTTTGAAAATCTTGATGAAAAATATTTGGGCAAGATTCGTAACCATAGCCCACACACTGACAGCCCAAAGCACCAAAAGATAGAAAGGGCTGGTCTGCTTGTATTCACCGTTAAATTCTTCGGCCGGCATCCGAATTACTGTCACACCGCCTTCAATTTTAAATTCCCGAATATCCGCCACTGCGGTACCTATATCCATCAACAGCATAACCATCACCTCCCTTTCTTAAAATCTATTTTAATTTTTATTTTTAAGCTACTAACTATTTTTCCAGCAACCGACAGCCATTTGGCTGTGCCGCGTAATGAATTTCTACGAGGCCTGGCCGCTGAAAAACTCAACAAAAACGGCTTGCCAACTTGTTAAGTCATTTTTGTTCAAAAATCCATTAAATCACAACGTCTGCTACATCGCCATAAAGAAGCAATAAATCTTTCGGGTTGAATTTTATTCCAGTGAATTCATCGCCGCCAGATCCTATAACATACGGTTTCTCCATTATGCGAGTGTCTATCACAACTTTGCATTTACCAAAAAATGCATACGGTGGAAGCCCTCCAATTTGAAAGCCAGTAAATTTTTCCACTTCTATTGCTTTTGCAAAATAAATCTTCGGAGAACAGAAGTGTTTTCGCACTTTCTTAATATTTAATTTTTTATCACCGCCAATTATCGTTGCCAAAAACTCATCTCCGGCTTTTAATAGAAGACTTTTTATTATATTGCTGCTTTCTTCAGAAAGTATCGAAGCGGCGTCCTCAGTACTGGCGCCGCTTTTTTTATGCCGCAATATGTTGCATTTAGATTTGAATTTTTCTATATTGTTCATAATATATCCCTCATTATATTGATTTGCCCCTAATCATACCAGCAAGTTGGATCGCTTTCAAGATAATCGCCCGTATGATGAAGCGCCGTCCCCCTGCAACCATAACATATCTGACTATGATCGCAGGTCTTACATTTCCCTTTTATCGTATTCCGAATATTCCGCACATTTTGAAATATGGACGAATTTTTGATGATCTCGGCAAGTTTTTTTTCTCGGATATTGCCGCAATTTATATCAACGCCGGCGCACGGCTGCACATTACCATTGGCGACTATATAAGCATTATAAAACATCCGTTTGCAATTCTGCCCAACTATCGGTGGAGTTAGCGGCCATTCAAAACTAAATTCTTGTTTGTCCATCTCTTGAAGCTTTTTGAATAACTCAAAAGTTTGAGAAACAGAAACTTCAAGATTATGCTTCTTGGCATTACCCTGAACAGTCAAAATCTCCATATATGGTAAAATATTATTTTTTCTACACCACCTATAAAGATCTTCTATCTCGTGTAAGTTATATTTACAAATAATCGTCTCGCACGCCAACTGTGGTCCATCTTTGCTGGCATAACCAACACTCAAAAGATGCTCTATGGCCTCCTTGATGCGTTTTCCCGTGTTCTTAATTGATCCCGCTAAAAAATCCTGCGTATCTTCGTTAAAACTGTTCAATTTAATCGCGAGACTAACGCCATTATCGTAAAGTTTTTGTGCAAGTTTTTTGGTTATTAAGACGCCGTTTGTAAATACCACAAAGGGCAATCTTTTTGAATTAATAAAGCTCACTAATTCAAAGAAATGTTCGTACAGCAATGTCTCTCCTCCGCCAATTACAACCATTCTTTGTGCGCCTAAGTCTATACACTGCTCCATGACACCTTCAATCTCCCTAAGAGACATTTCGTTCGGCAATCTTTCCCCTGATTCCGCATAGCAATAAATACACCTAAGATTGCATATCCGCGACAGCTCTAAATCAAAAGAAAGAAGCTTATTTGCCTGAATAGCCCGATCTACTTCTTCCCATGTAAAATCCAAACCTTTAAAAATTTCGTTATTCATCTCGTGCTCCCTTTTTTAATTGTTAAGCTGTTAGACGAAAAAAACATTAAGTATCTTCTTTAAATGCCCATTTCTATTTTTAAGCTACTATCTATTTTTCCAGCAACCGACAGCCATTTGGCTGTGCCGCGTAATGAATTTCTACGCGACCTGGCCGCTGGAAAACTCAACAAAAACGGCTTAGTAAGTCATCTTTATTTAGTTTTCCAACTCACTTTCTTTTCTTATTGTCTAACCCGCCCAACACCCCGACCACCAGCATAAACAAGGCCGGAATGGCCGCGATAACCAGAACAATGATAATAATTTCCTTGGCGCCCATAAATTTTAATCTTTTAAACTTTTATATCTTGTAAAGTCCGAACAGACAAATTTATCTTTTAACCAAAACTTCTACGGACTTTTTCTACTATTGTCAGCCTATCATCTCCAATAAACTCTGTCAAGACATTGCCGACAGAATTATCCACAGCCTATCTAAAATAACAAAAAACCGCTTAAATACGCGGATTTTTACGCAAACAAAGAAAAACTAACATTAATGTTTGATTTCTTTTTAGCAAAGACAAAAAACCCTAAAAGAGTGCTGGTTATGGCGTTAATCAAACCCGATAAAGCGAAAAAAGACATAAAATAAATTTTTATAACTAATTTATTGAAAACGCGTTCTGCTTTTTATTATAACTAGAATCATAACTATAACAACGACGGCCATTAAAGCATAATGGACAGCAAAGATCGCGAAATCCCTGCCTATGGTTAAATTATAGCAAGGATTGGGGGTTTTGGGAAATAAAGTCGGCATATGAGATAGTGATGTATTAACTATAATAATATTTCCAACAGAATCCACGATCACCTTAATTATTTACAATTATAACCCCTTATGTTAAATTAATCATATGAATATAGAACAAAAATCAAATTTAATAAAGCACAATATCGCCGAAGTTTTGACCGAAGAAGACCTGAAAATGCTTTTGGAGTCGGGCGAACAAATCAAGCATTATATCGGTTTTGAGATTTCTGGCAAGGTTCATTTAGGTACAGGGTTAACTTGTATGCAAAAAGTTAAAAATTTTATGGATGCGGGAGCGGAATGCACAATTTTTTTGGCAGACTGGCATACATGGATAAACGAAAAATTAGGCGGAAATTTCGAGACAATTAAAAGAGTCGCTGTAGATTATTTCAAAGAGGCCATGAGCGTAGCGTTTGAATGCATTGGTGGCGATCCCAAAAAATTAAAGTTTGTGCTGGGTAGTGATTTATATCACAATACTAATACTTACTGGGAAACGGTCATTGACGTGGCCAAGCACGTTACCTTGTCGCGAATGCAACGCAGCATCACGATTTTGGGCAGAAAAGAAGGGGGGGAAGTGGATTTTGCTAAATTAATTTATCCAGCAATGCAGGTAGCTGATGTTTTTCATATGGGTATCAATTTAGCACATGCAGGCATGGACCAGCGTAAGGCGCATGTTATTGTACGGGATGTGGCGGATAAATTACAATTGCACCCGTTAAAAAATAAAGAAGGCAAAGTTGTAAAACCCATTGCCATTCATCACGAACTGTTACTGGGTCTAGGCAAGCCGGAGATGGACATTACTGCCATTAAATCCGAGTCAGAAATAAAAGAGGCGATGGAATCAATGAAAATGAGTAAATCTAAAGAGTCCAGTGCAGTTTTTATCCATGACAGCGAGGAGGCAATAAAAGAAAAAATCGCTAAAGCCTTTTGTCCTCCGCGAGAAATTATTTTTAATCCGATTCTGAACTGGACAAGATTATTGATTTTTAATAATGTGAATTCTTTTTTAGAAATAAAAAGAAAAAACCAGTTCGGTGGCAACAGGAATTATTCTGACTATAAAACATTAGAAGCGGATTTTCAAAAAGGAGACTTACACCCATTAGATCTAAAAAATGCTGTAACGGCTAAGATTATTAAAATATTATGTTAAAGATTATATCAATACCCCTTTTGCTTGACAGTTATCGCTGCTTTAGCCGCAATAACCGCATTTATCCTTCCTTGAACCCACAGTCACCACCCCCTTTCTTACTTATAATTACGCGTTTTTAAACGCCTTGAGAACTGCCATTACATCAGGAAACTCCACAGGACGCGCTCCATCTTGATAAAGCGACTCTCTAAACTGTTCCTGAAGATTCTCTGGAAGAATGGGAAGGATTTCTCTTTCCCAAATATTTGCGAATGAACATCTAATAGGATCGGCAAATTTTGCGTCCCCGCATATATCTTCAGACATAGCAGGACAACCAAAACCACAAAGATTCCTAAATATACACGATAGACACTGTTGCTTGTCGAACCCTTTCAGTTTTTTGAATGGGTGAATACTGACTACATCAAGATTAAATCTTTGCGTTATAAAGTCCTCTGTCTTTTCAAAGTCACGGATGTTGGCAATTTTGTAATTTGCAAGTGGACAAAGTACCAAATCACCCTGATTCGTTATATATAGACTCTCCTGATACTCACATGGACTTTCTTCGATATTAAATGTCTCAATTTGATATCCCGATCCTATAATTACCGAGGAAAAAAAATGTTGAATGTCTAAATCAAAATCCCTTTCCCCTCTCAGATAATTACGGACTAAAGACCCGAAAACTTTTCCGGCTTTTTGAAAATTAACCGCCCCCCATTGCCCCGCAGATATAGCTCGAGGAGCTCGTCCCTTATAGTAAATTTGGGGGATGATTCTCAAAGCGTTTATTTTCAAATCTTCTCTCGTTACCGTAGCATAAAAATCTTCAATATGATCTAATAGAAAACTATTGACCACCGAAGTAACCACTATCCTCAAAGAAGGGAATTCCCTGCGAACGGTAATTAAATTTTCAAATATTTCTTTCGGATTACTGTAAAGTCGATAAAAGCTAAATGCTTGATCCACCGGATCATCAATTGAGACTCTGAGCTCGGAAATTCGTGGTAAAATTTCTTTTTTAACAGTTTCACTTGCAAGCGTGGTCCCGTTAGTCAAAATAATCATGTTCACTTGTTAAAGAATCCCTTATTAATTCTTTAGGCCTACAACATATCGTACAATTAAGATTGCAGTTAAGCGTTATTTCCATTGAAAGAAATGGAACCTTTGGTCTATCCATTCTACCACCCCCTTACCCTTAAATTTAAATTTTTAAACAACTTTCCCTCTAATCATAATTTAGAGCCAGATAGCATTAAAAATCCTCTTTTCTATTAAAAATACTACACCCTTAATTTTACTGTGTCAAGTTTTTAAAAATAAAAATCGGCGGTGTCAGATGACAACCGCCGTGTTCAAGGAGCTTAGAAATTTCTGCAAAACCGCGATGCCGCCGTGGATACGAAACGGTTCGTAGATAATTTCCGTATTTTCCGGAAAAAATCATCTCCCCAAAACCTTGACAAGCATTTGCCGACAGAATTATCCACAGCCCACCTCCAACCAAAAAACCGCCCTATGAGCGATTTCTGCTCTACCCCAATCTACCTAAAATTATCTGTTTTTAATTCAGTGTTTTTCTATTCCGCGAAATAACGATTAAACCAAAAATCAACGCCACGATAGCAGTCAGCAAAGCGTCAACGGATAGAAAAGATTACAAAGTCATTGCTTATTGCTTTTGGTTAAATTATAGCAAGGATTGGGGGTTTTGTTAAATAAAAAGAGCTACAAATTACTTTGCAGCATCTATTTTTTCCATTTATCAATCACAATAAGAGGAACATACATTTCTTTCTCGCTTACACCGCCGTGGCAGGATTTAAAAAGATTAGCCATTGCCGGTTCTCCGAGAATTTTATCCTGAATGATGTAATTCTTTTTCATTATTAACGTATAATCTCCTATTCGGTCTAAAAATCTTGAGCTTTCTGAAAACTGTCCGAACCAACCATCTCTTGCCAGCTTTTTACTTTTATACATCCAGCAATATTTTTTCAAATATTGTTCCACGTATTTTTCAAAAGCCCTTGCTTTATCCGGCCTGACATAACAATAAACAACGCGTGCTTCACCGCATAAAGGAACAACCAGCATTTTCAATAGCTCGGGATGATTTTCCAGTTTTATTATCTTTTTTCTATTGAAATCAATCAGTCCATGATCAGAGGTTATAATAATTACGAGATCCTTGTTATTAATTGAATTTAAAAAAATTTCCAACTGATGTTCAATCTCTTTAAAATGATCTCGAGTTTCTTTAGCCTTAGTTCCATATTTATGACAAACCGAGTCAAAGGCCTGCCAGTAGGCGTAAATATATTTGCGCCTGTCGTTTAAATTTACAGCTTTTCTAACTTGATTAAACAAGCCTCCCAGATTATTAAAAGGCAACACTATGGCACCTTCAGACACTGCGGATGAAAATTGAGAATAAGCTAGGTTTTTTGGATATACTAAATAGGAGCTTGTTTTTGTTTTAGAAAAAATGCCCTTTTCGTCAAAAAAATCTTTGATTTTCAGGCCAAATTTATCAAGGGATATTTTTCCGCTTCTCGTGTTAAAACTCATTAACTCTGATGCGATCCCTATCTCTTTCAAATAAATTCGCCAACCTGTTATCGCGTGTTTGTTTGGCGTAAGTCCTGTTAAAAAACTGGTGATGCTTGTGGCGGTAGTAGCCAAAAAAACTGAAGTTAATTTATCTTTCAAGTGTTTAATCATAACTCTGCTTCCGGATTCATTAATCAAATAATCATAACCCAGGCCATCAATCACAATCAGAATAATGTTTTTCGCGTTACGCAATCTACAATGTTTTAGCGTTTCCAGTTCATTGTATGGAGAATGAACGTCTAAAGACTTCTGTATGGAACTCATCAAATTTATAATGCTTTTTTTGTAATTTGGTTTTATTATCATATCGCAAACGAGTTTATTTATAAGAATAGGGGAACGCGATTACGCCGCTCCCCCATCAAAAAACCTTCTTAAATCTTGATTTTTTTCAGAATTTTTGTCGTACTTTGTTTTGCATAACAAGGCAACCTGACTATTCTCCCGGCACATCCTCTGGCTTTCAATTCTTTTCTTAATTTCTGGATATCGAATTTCTGATCATATCCCAAAACTAATATATCGGGGCTGATCTTTTTAATTATTCCAAACTTATCCTCAGCTGGACCAATGAATGCCTTGTCAACTGGGTTAAGCGCCTTAACTAATGAAAGTCTGTCATTTTGAGAATTAATTGGCGCGCGCTTTTCTTCTTCGCAGACCTTATCGCAAGAAACAAGAACAACCAGTTCGTCGCCGAGATTTTTTGCCTTTTGCAAGAAGAGTAGATGACCAATATGTAAAACATCAAAAACTCCAGTAGCTAATACTCTCATTTTATCCTCCCTGACCCCATCTGGCTAAAAACATCTGATGATTTTCCGTGAAGTTTTCCGATATGTTTCAGCAAGTCAGCGAGCTTATTAAAACTCAAAATGTTTTTCACATGGACTTTTTTTATTCCGTGAAAAACATTAAAAGAATAGGATTCTAGTGATAAATCCGGTAAAATCAGAATTTGAATAAAATCTTCCGATGGAAGCTTGTATTCAACATTCAATCCTGATCGACCTGATTTATTTATCCTATCGATAAGCTCAGTATAATCATTTTTTGATATACTCGAATTAGTGTTTGCATAAACATACCAACCCTTCACATTGCCTGTTCCTGTAATTCTCTCTTTTAATTTCAGAAAAAATGGGAGCTCATTCAAACTACCCGCGACGCTATTTATGCGCACTTTTTTATCCACGCCGCTTTCTTTAATAAACGCAAAGATGTTATCGGGATAAGATATTTTTCCGTATTCTTGCCTCGTCGCTCGTTCATGCATAGGATCAATTGAGATAACAATTGTCTCAACATAGTTTTTGACATAATGATGCGAGGACAAATCGTTACCGTGGGTTAACAAATATCTAATGGAAAAGCTTTTTGATATTTTGTGAAGAACGGGCTCTAGATCATTATGCAAAAGCGGTTCGCCTCCGCCGATAAAACACCGCGTGATCCCCATGCTTTGTAAATGATCAGCGATGCGTGCATCGACGGTTAAGAATTCCGTCTTTTTTCTGGTTTTCTGGAAACAACCCCTGCAAGATAAATTGCAATATTTTCCTACAGGCATTATCCCAATATCAAATAACACAGTTTTCATCAGCAAACCTCCTTCCTATAAATTTTAAAAGATCTATGTATTTTTAGACTGAATATCTATCCTCCTAATCTGTCATTAGCATACCCCACTGCCTCCAATAATGTCAACGTTTTGTCAAAATAAAAATCGGCGGTGTCAGATGACAACCGCCGGGTTTAAAGAGCTCAGAAATTTCTGCAAACCGCGATTCCATGGATGCGGAACGGCTCGTAGATAATCTCCGTGTTACCCGGAGAAAATCATCTCCCCAAAACCTTGTCAAGCATTTGCCGACAGAATTATCCACAGCCTGCCCCCTCACCTTAAAACCCGCCTATTGGGCGGGTTTTTGTAAAATTATCTTAAAATTATATTCCGACAAAATTTAAATCGCTCTAACTTCCACGCCGAGTTTGTCTTTCAAAGTATGTTTAACATGTTTCATTTCTCCTTTCATCACGACAAATTCTTCCTTAAAATTTTCTTGTGCCTTAACGTAACCGTCAATCGCCTTCCAGCTTTTATCTATTTTTTCTTCTAATTTCTTGCGTTCTTTTTTATTTTCGCTAAGCTGTCCGTTAACACCTTCAAAACCGGCGTTAACCGCTTCCAAAATTACCTTGGAATGCCCACCCAGCATTTTGTTAAAATATTTTTTTGTAATAAAATCTTCGTTGTTCATAACCATATCTTACTTCCGATATAAAAACGTGTCAATTCTCAAATTACGGGCACAATCGCTTAACGTCCTACAGAAATATTAACCAATCTTTTTCGCCACCACTTCAAACATCCAATGCCAATGCTGACCGTCCGGTTGATGATCAGCGATTTTTTTGACTTCTTCAAATTTTAAAACTTCAAAACCCCTAACTAAATCCCTTATCTCGTCTTGGCTAAAATAATGAATTGGCTTATTGGTCCTTGGCGAGATAATTTCATTAGGCGCGCTTCGCCGACCTTCTTTAACGTATTTGGCGAACTCTTCGTCTTTATCGCTAAAAATCCTCAAAAACAATACTCCGTCGGCCTTCAGCCAATTTTTAATTTTAGCTAAAATATCCCTGATTGTTTGCAACTGAAAAAAGTGCAAAGAAGAAGCGGCTATAATTAAATCGTATTTTTTATCTACGGTGAGTTGCGCAATATCCTTATTTATGACTGTTATCCCAGAAACAGCGTTCTCTTTTATCATTTCTTCCAGCGCCTCTAACGCTTTGGGGGTTGAATCAACACTATCAACCAAAAATCCTTTTTGCGCTAAAAAAAGAGAATGCCTGCCATTACCACAGCCTAAGTCTAAGGCATTCTTTTTTTCTTTACACAAAAAAACAAGATCTTCTAATAATTGCTCTTCGTTTTTATCAATCATCAATAGCGCTATTATATTATACTATCTGCTAACTCATGATGATATTCTAAATTATTAACCCATAATTTGCAATTAATTCCATCAATAAAAAAACCGGGCAAGCTTTTTTGCTTATACCCGGTTACGAAAAATCCCAGAAGAACTGGGGGGACGACGGGATTCGAACCCGCGACACATAGGGTCACGACCTATCGCTCTAGCCTCTGAGCTACATCCCCTTTGTCCGAGAAAAAACTAAAATAAATTGATTTTTAAAATTATCACTTCCGCAACCGTCTGTCAACAAATCAGCGATTTTTTAAAAAAGCGACGATTTCACCTGCCGGAACCAAAGTTTCAGTCCTTTTATCCATATCTTTGACTTTGACTTGGCCGGTCGCCTCTTCTTCTTCGCCCATAATGACGACAAACGGTCTCAGACCCTCACCGACAAAATTATCAGTATACCCCCCGACCCATCAAACAGATTATTTTTTACTACAAAAAAGAAGAAGGGTTATCACTAACCCCTCTATAATTCCTTAAAGTACTACGTTGATGTCCTGAACCAGTATATCTTTGGCGCCGGCGGCCAGTAGTTTAAGTAAAACATCGCTTAAGACTTCTTTCGCCACGACAGTTTCTACCTGAAAGCAACCATCACTAAGAGTGTTCACTGTCGGCGCTTCAAGCGCGGGCAAAACAGTCAACGTTCCAGCAAGATTTTCCTTACTCACATTTGCCTTCAAAAGCTGGTAACTTTCGGCCCGCAAAACCCCCTGCAAAAGCTTGCCAAAAAGCTCTAACTCCGGAGCTTTATAACGAGCGATAAGAACCACGGGCGAAACAAATAACACTTTTATAATTTGAAGCCCATTCTCCTTAATACTAGCGCCGGTTTCCACAACGCCAATTCCAAAATCATACAACCCCTGGGCAACCAAAGTTTCCGTTGCTCCGTAAGAAAAAGTTATATCCGCTTCCGGAAAATATTTCCTGGTAATATTCGGATATTCGGTCAAAAACTTTTTCCCGGGCAAATAAAGAGATTCCTCGTCCCCGGATCGCCCAAAAACAACAATCTTAGCTGACTGGTTTGAAGAACGGGCATAATTAAGCTCGGCTAATATAGCCAGCTCTTTTTCATAACCAGACTCTTTTACCGTGTCTAAACCGGTAATTCCTGCTAGGGCAATGCCGCATCGCACTGCCTCGGGAATTGCCTGGGACCTTAAAAAAATGAACTGGCTGAAGAATGGAAGCTGCTCCAAGCTGCCCGTTGATCTCCTGCCTGAAGATTTAACGACTATACAAAGCCTATCCAAAAGAGCCATTGTCTTTTCGTTCAAACTGCTACTTTTTGATGAAATCGCCAAAATATTCTTTTCCATTTTACTTTTCCTCCTTCTGTTAAATTGTTAAAAAACAAAAACCCTTCTTTTCCAAGAAGGGCTAAATCTCTATTTTTTAAGCAAATCAAAATCTAGCTCTTCTTGAAAATTTTAGAAGAGTTACGATGGCTTAATCTGGCTATCATTAATTTATAGCCACCCTTGCCGCTGTTTAACCATTTGGAGATGCGGGCGATCGTGCGCGTGCTGAGTCCTGTAACGGCCTGAATTTTAGGATAAGAAACGCCACCGCTAAGCATCTGCGCCGCCTGCCAACGATTGCCAAATTCTGCAATCTCGCTTTCGGTAAGCAGGTCGCGAAAAAACCCCTCGGCTTCAACAGAGCTTTTTAAGGCCAAAATCGTCCTATACAGATTTTCAGTTTTTTTATTGTTTATCTGAGCCATATCTTTAACCTCACTTTACTATAGTAAAGTATAATCCTCTCCTTATGTCTTGTCAAGTCCACTCCACGCAACCAACAACCAAAAAACCCGCCTATTTTAGGGGGTTTTTAAAAACAAACCGAGTAAAACGATAAAAAACAAAAAAATAATTTAACCAAATAAAAAAACCGGCGCGCAAAACGCGAACCGGCTGTATTCTTGACCTTGATCGCCCACGAGTCTATCTGCTTAAACCCTGCATAAATTTTTTCACTCTTTCCTTTTGCATTTTGACTTTCCATGGAAAAATATTATGAAAATCTCTCTCCTTTGAATTGCTCTCGCCCTTAAAATAACTTCCGACAATCAATCCGTCAACATCATATTTTTTTACATTTTCCAGCGTAATGCCGCTACCTAAAATTACCGGGATATTTTCAGCCGATTTTTTCGCTTCTTTCACATCATTTTCAGTCGGCGGGTCGCCGGTCCATTTTCCGGTAATGATAACTGCGTCAGCTTTTTTTGCCACCGCTTCGCGCACGGCATCATTGAGCGAGCGCTTGATCAGGTGTTCCGCATGCTTAACTTGGATATCGGCAAATATCAAAATATTTTCAGCATCTATTTTTTTCCTAAATTCAATGGCTTCTTTGGCTTTACCTGAAAATATACCATAATGTGTTTTTACCCTATCTACAAAAACAGGAACGCGGACAAAATTAAAATTAGCAATTTTAGCGATGGATAAAGCTGTCTTATAATCATTCCATAAAACGCATAAACCCAAAGGTTTTTTTGTAAATTTCCTCGCTTTCAGGCATAAATCGGTCAACTGGGGAATGGTTGAAGGTTTTGCTGTTTCAAAATGTGGAATATCATAGTTGTTCTCTATCATCACCGCGTCAATTCCACCAGCTACAAGAAATTTTAAATCTTGCATAAATTTCTTCTCTACTTCTTTAAATCCCGGAGAATTTTTATACCCCAAAAGCGGCGCTGTGTGCACCATGCCAATCACAAACAGCTTTTTGTTTTTGAATAATTTTTTTAATTTATCCATAAATCTTAACTCTTTTTAGTTAATAAAAACTCCCCGACTTTCTCTATTGCAAATTTTCCACTTTTTTCAACATCACCTTTGTTTCTAACAAATCCAGCAATGAACCCGGCAAAAAAAGTGTCTCCCGCCCCTATTGAATCATTCAGTTTTATTTTTTTAGCAGCAAAGACATACTTTTTATTTTTAAAATATATTACTGCGCCTTTACTTCCTTTAGTTATGATTAAACATTTATTTTTCTGATTTTTTATTATATTATTGGGTATTTCTTTTATTTCGCGCTCATTGCCCTTCATGCAAAAAATATGATTCCAAAAATCAGATTTATACATTTCTACGTTTTTTATAGCGCCTCTCACATAGCCTTGTACATCCAAAAAAACTTGCGCCTTACCAGATACTTTTTGATCTAAAACCCACTCTCCGTCAACCGTTGAAATGACAACTAGATCGGTCCCTTTAACGTTTTTGACATTTTTTTCTTTTAACTCGTTCCTCACCATACCGCTCTCTATGCCATTTTTCACCCTTATTTCTATGACAGCTTTTTGCGATATCACCTTATGCTTAATTTTATTTTTCTTAAAAACATTTTCAATAAAAAACGCCGGGCCGCCATTACGTATAATTTTCAAGCCGTTATCTTGATTATAAATTTCGTCTTTTGTGTATGTTGAAAAAATTTTAATCATTTTGGTTTAATAACTAAATCTATAATTATTATACTAAAGTGATGGAAATTTGCGAGGAAGTTGGTTATGCCAACTTCCTCGTTTTTATTTAAGCTCCGTCAACCAGAACCCCTTATGTTCAGCATTGCCACCCTTCAATACGGCTGTCCATCCAAATTGCTCTGCCGCAACGACATTGTGAATTTCATCGTCAACAAAAATAATGTTTTCATTGACACCTGTTGCGTTTTGCACAAATTGAAATGCCCGCGAATCCGGTTTCTGAACGAGACCCAGCTCGCCGATTCCATAGACAGCGGAAAAGTATTTGGATATTCCCAGTTGACAGAGAACTCTCCAGGCATATTCCCCGTGATTATTGGTCAACAACACCTTTTTACCGGCAAGCGAAGAAAATAGCTTTTGCAACCTCAAAGATGGAATAATACCCAACCCCTGAAAATCAATTGCAAAATATGTTTCTTCCAAAATCTCTTGCTCATTAAACCCTTCCCGCGTCAGCGCCATAATTGAATGGGGTACTTGATGTTTTCTTAAAAGTTCGTGCCTAATGCTCCTCGCTTTTTCTATACTGCATCCATAACGCGATGAAATAAATCGCGTCATTCTATTCATAACTTCTTTCTCGGCTCCTTTGGCGTTATCATAAATTACGCCATCACAATCAAATATCCATAAATCTGCTTCCAAATCTTTTAAACTTATCAGCGACATCTTATATCCTCCTCTGTACGCTTTCTTGAAAATGATGCTCGACTAAATCTCTCTTGCGATTTCGCTTTTCAAGATTTTTTCAGCCAGACAATTACGTCCATCATGATCAATGCTTCGATTTATAATCATTTGCCCCTTTTGCATAGAGCCCATACAAAATTCTTCGTCTGTCAAAAATGGACAAGGATATATTTTTCCATCAACCTCAACCACAACAAATTCTTTACTTGCGGGACAAAATAATCCCAAACGTTTCGCCTCTATGCTTTTATCGGTTAAAGTCGAATTGAAATTGGCATGGAGTCTGACATAAAGAATGTCTTTTGCATATCTTTGCCTCGCTTGCCTGACTCGATCAAGAAAAATCTCCTTTTGATGTTCAGTTAAAATATACGGAATCGTTTTTTTATCAATTGGCATCAGTTGCAGAAACTTAACTTCCTTAATCCCGTTTTCTATGAGAAGCTTAACCATCTCATTTAGTTTATCAAAGTTTCTGTTACCAATAACGCAACTTACAACAAGATCAAGGCCCTCTTGTTGAATATTCCTAATGGCTTGTAGAATTACGCCATTTGGAACCGACCCAGCAAGCACAGAAAAGCCGATATGCCAACTTATTTGAATTTTCTCAATTCCATGGAAAGCTAAATTCTTGAAAATTATTGGATTGTTAGCCAATAAAATTCCATTACTCAGAAGATACTTTTGATCGACAAGTTTGTATAGCCCGATTTTTCTCATATCACACAGCACTTCCGCCCCCGCAATTACAACCTCATGCCCCTGTTCCATTAAACACCTAATATCATTTTCGCACTCATCTACATTTTTTTCTACCAGGCTTTTATCTCTGTAGCAATGAAAGCAATTAGTATCGCACTGGCTATTGACCATGTAAACAACTTTCAATTTTCATCCTCCTGTAAAATTATTGCGGAGGTGAAATTTTTCAATTCCACCTCCGCTGATTGTTATTACTTGGATTTTTGAGAAAGCGCTCTCTGAACAGCTTGCATGGTTTCATATGCTTTGCCGCTCCGATGGATTTCTTCCGCCATCTTGTAGCACTCCTTGAAATTCTGCGACTTTCCGGCAAGGTAGAAAAGTATTGCCGCATTGGCCAGAACCATTTGAAGAGGGGGGCCGGCAATTTCTCCCTTAAGAATCCCTAGAGAAAATTCTCCTTTATTTTCTTTCGGAATAATTGCCTCTACCGAAACCGCCTTGAGGCCAAAATCTCTCGCATAAAGATCGAACACTCTTATTTTACCGTTTTTAAGTTCAGCCACCTGCGTACCACCGGAACAAATGGACACCTCATCCATACCCTCATAGCGACCTTTGTTAGCGAATCCCCTTACAAACAAACCGTGCTTGAGATTAGTGACCCCATTCTTGTTCATAATCTTGTACGCCTCTGCTACAATCCGCGGAGCAATCAAATGATTAATTCCCACCACTCTCCTGGTTATCTTCTGCGGATTAAGAGGATTTGTTATTGGGCCTATAATGTCATTCATGTGCGGGAGCTGGGCCACTTCGTGAGTGAGGACGTGGATGTGCTTGTAACGCTTGTCCAACGCCTCGATGTACCCGAAGTGAGTTCTCTCCACGCACCGCTCCATCGTCTCCTTTAGATAAGGCAGAATATTATCAAAGATTAA
>Ga0075954_106_pt1 | contig 21139 bp, 18 predicted proteins | sample RifGroA2_FD_68018 | JGI IMG/M metagenome (GOLD analysis project Ga0075954, IMG submission 68018) | Parcubacteria bacterium GW2011_GWA2_43_9b | reverse complement strand
GACAGATTTGGCTCTATTGAACGAAATTATGCGGTTCAACCCCTAACGGCTTTTTTTTCATAAAAAACTACTCATAATCGGGTAGTTTTTTATGATTAGGAGCTGCTATCTTGACAATGATTTTTAATCTTATATAATCTTATATAGTTAAAATATAAGATAATTTTATGCTAAAAAACAATCGTTTTGATAAAAGAATTGTGTCTATTTCGGCTGAAATCTGGTCAAAAATTACGAAAATAGATGAGATGAAGGGGCAATGGACTGCCGGTGCGCGTTTAAGTCCGCAAGCCCTGGGTCGCTTAAAACAATCTGTTTTGATTACCTCTACCGGTGCTTCAACTCGCATTGAAGGAGCTCGGCTTTCTGACGAGGATGTGGAAAAGTTAATGCGCGGGATTGATATTCAAAAGTTCGCTGATCGCGATAAACAGGAAGCGCAGGGGTATTTTGAATTGCTCAAAAACATTTTTGATTCCTGGAAATTCCTTAAATTTTCAGAAAATGCCATCAAACATTTTCACAAAGAGCTTTTGAAATATGTTAGGAAAGATGAATCTCATCGAGGTGATTATAAAAAAGGAGAAAACAAAGTTCAGATGATTGATGCGGTCGGAAATTCAGTTGGCGTTCTTTTTGACACGACGCCCGCATACCTTACCTCAAAAGAAATGCAAGAATTAGTTGAATGGACGCAAAAATCATTAGCTGAAGAAAAATACCACCCGCTTTTAATTGTCGGCAATTTTATTGTGGAATTTTTGCAAATTCATCCATTTCAAGATGGCAATGGTCGGCTTTCGCGCATTTTGACAAATCTTCTTTTATTGAAAGAGGGATATTTATACATGCCTTATATTTCGCATGAAAAATTAATAGAAGATAATAAGCCGGATTATTATTTAACTTTACGAAAAAGCCAGAAAACTTTTAAGACTGACCATGAAGATATTTCGCCGTGGCTGGATTTTTTCTTAATTATTTTTTTAAAACAGTCAGAAAGGGCTGTTGATTTGTTGTCTAAAGAAAATATTGAAAAACTATTATCAAAGAATCAAATGGCCGTCTGGCAGTATTTGCAAGTGGTTGAAGAAGCTGCTCCGAGCGAAATTGCCAAGAATGCTAAAGTTGCGCGGCCAACTGTTAACCAGGCAGCGGATAAATTAATCAAACTTAAAAAAATTGAGCGAGTTGGACAGGGAAGAAGTACAAGATATAGAAAATTGTAATTGTTATGGCTGAATGGAAAAAAATATGACTCAATCTCAAGCGCTGACGATTTTAAAAACCGGCGCCAATGTTTTTTTGACGGGCGAGCCGGGTTCGGGCAAGACGTATCTGATCAATGAATACGTGGCGTATTTGCGCGCACATGAAATTGAACCGGCTATCACGGCTTCAACCGGTATCGCCGCGACCCATATCGGCGGATTTACGATTCATTCTTGGTGCGGCATAGGTATCAAAAAGCAACTGGAAAAGCGCGATTTGGAAAAAATCGCGTCAAGCGGATACATTAAAAAAAGAGTCAACCGTGCCAAAATTCTTATCATAGATGAAATTTCCATGCTATTGCCGGGAACTTTGGTCATGGTTGATGCTGTTTGTCGGAAAATCAAGGGGAGCGCCGCGCCTTTTGGCGGTTTGCAGATTGTTTTGGTTGGTGATTTTTTTCAGTTGCCGCCGGTTGTAAAAAATGAAGAAGAAAATGTTTTAATTAAAGAAGTCTCTGCGCGGTTCGCTTACGATTCGCCGGCATGGTCGGCGGCCAACTTGACTGTCTGCTATCTTAGCGAGCAATATCGCCAGGACGATGCCACTTTTCTTAATATTTTAACGGCAATCCGTTGCAACAGATTTGGGGAAGATCATCTTTGCCATATTGAAAAAAGGAAAATTCAGCAACATTTGGCGCCAGCCAGGGCACCAAAACTTTTTTCTCATAATTTTGATGTTGACCGCGTTAATGAAGAAATGCTGGCTAAGTTGTCGGGCGAGGTAAAAGCCTTTTTGATGCTCTCTAAGGGACCGCGGCCGATTGTTGACGCGCTTAAAAGAGGTTGCCTCTCGCCGGAAAAACTTTGTTTGAAAATCGGCGCAGAAGTGATGTTTGTAAAAAATAATCTAAAAGAGGGATTCGTTAACGGGACTTTGGGTAGGGTTGAAGCATTTGATAAAACAAGCGGTTGGCCAATTGTAAAAACGCGCAATGGCCGAAAAATTCAGACCGAGCCCATGGACTGGGTCATTGAAGAAGGCGGAATAACGCGCGCCCAAATCACGCAGTTACCGCTACGCCTGGCCTGGGCGATAACAGTGCATAAAAGTCAGGGCATGAGTATGGATGAGGCGGTTATGGATTTGAGTGGTGTTTTTGAATTTGGCCAGGGCTATGTGGCGTTTTCGCGCGTTCGGCGGCTGGCGGGTTTGCATATTTTAGGATGGAATGAGAAAACATTTTTAGTACATCCGGAAATTTTGTCCAAAGATAAAATTTTTCGCGCGCGCTCCAGCCGGGCAAAAGAATTTTTGTCGGATATGGCGGGAGCGGAGCTTGCCAAAAGGCATGAAAATTTTATTGTTTTTTGCGAAGGGAATTTAAAGGCAAACGAAAATCTTGTCCAAAAAATCGGTGGCCGATGGGAGAAAAAAGAAAAAATTGATACGCACATTGCGACTTTTACGCTGTGGAACGAAAGAAAGAATATCGCGCAGATTGCCAACGCAAGAAATCTCGCAGAGTCAACGATTCTTGGTCATATTGAAAGATTAACAAAGCAGGGGAAGATCGATCGTGATGATCTTTCTCGTATTTTGACGCCGACACCGGCTAAAGCGCTACCCCAAATTCACGCGGCGTTCCGCGAGCTTGGTGCCGACGCGCTCTCACCGGTTTTTGCCAAATTCGCCGGTAAATATTCGTATGACGAATTGCGCATTGCCAGGATGATGTATCAAAAATAATATGGGAGATGATTTAACGCCTCAGGGAAAAATTAATATTTATAAAAATCTTTTCAGAGGCAGAGAGGATGTTTTTGCTATGCGATGGGAGAAAAAAGACAAAACAAAAACCGGCTATACGCCGGTTTGTTTGAAATGAATGGAAGCGAGGTGTTTGTATTAAAATTGGTCGCGGTAAGTGTAAGGATTGCGAAAATCAGAAATACGCTTTTTTGAACGACTATTATCTTGAACAGCATTTGCGCGGCTATAAAACTTATGGAATTTATCCATTATTGGATAGTAACGATTCTTTTTTCATCGCCGCTGATTTTGACGGCGAAAATTGGCAGGCAGAAGTCGCTGAGTTTATTAAAAAATGCGATAGATATCGTTTACCAGCATATCTTGAAAGATCGCGGTCGGGCGATGGCGGCCATGTCTGGCTGTTTTTCGCTGACAAATACCCTGCGCACAAAAGCCGAAATGTTGTTATAAATATGTTACGAGAATTGAAAATCATTGATCAGTTTGACAAGGACGACAGCTTTGACCGGCTTTTCCCAAACCAAGAATTTTTAAGCGGCAAAGGATTTGGAAATCTGATCGCACTCCCGTTGCAGGGCGAATCGCGAAAAATCGGCAATACTGTTTTTCTTGATTTAGAAAATAATTTTGAACCGTTTTTCGATCAATGGATATTTTTACAGCAAATTGATAAAATACCCGCTAACTCTTTGGATAAAATTTACGCGAGTTTTAATCAAGAGGAAAAAGTAAAGAAAGCAAAAGCGGAAAATTCTTTGACGATTACCGTACGAGAGCGGATAATTATAAACAAGACAAATTTACCCAAAAATCTGATTAATTTTCTGAGAGAAAATCTAAACTTTTTTAACTCAGAGTATTTGATTAAAAAGAGAACGGGACTGAGCACTTATGGAATAGAAAGGTATTTTAAACTGATTCAAGCGGAAGAAAAAAGCATATTAATTCCGCGAGGATTTTTGGAAAAACTGATAATTTTTTTGAATGAAAATAATATAAAATTTGAGCTGATTGAAGAGCGCATTAAATTGAAGCCGGTAAATTTTGAATCAAGCGCCAAGTTATTTGATTATCAAAAAGAAGCTGAAAATGATCTATTATCATCGGAGAGCGGAATTTTAGTAGCGCCGCCCGGTTCGGGCAAAACGATAATTGGCATAGATTTAATTGCCAAGTTGAAACAACCGGCGTTGATATTGGTTCACAAAAAACAAATTTTTAATCAGTGGCTCGAAAAAATCGAGCATTTTTTGAATATTCCTAAACGAGAGATAGGGCGGATAGCTTCAAATAAAAAGAAAATAGGCGATAAAATTACCGTAGCCATGGTTCAAAGTCTTAATAGGATGGGTGGCTTGAAAGATACCTCCGATAAATTTGGAATAATTTTGGTTGACGAATGCCATCATATGCCAGCTAAAATGTTTCGTGGCGTTATTACTAAATTTCGTCCGTATTATTTATACGGATTAACTGCTACGCCGGAAAGAAAGAATAATGATGAAGAACTCATTTTTATTTATTTGGGAGAAATTTTGCATGAGATTAGCAGGAATTTTAATAAACAGGCATTTTTGAAAAATGAGCCGATAGCCAAAATATCGGAAAATTCAAAAGTGAACATAATTATTAAAGAAACAGATTTGGAGGTTCCTTTTAAGGTGAGAACCGATAATTTTCAAATTCTTTCCAAAATATTGATTTTTGATTCGGCCAGGAATATTCAGATTGTAAACGATATTAAATTAGAAGCAGGTAAGAGTTTAAAATGTTTGGTTTTAACGGAGAGAAAAGAGCATGTTGAAGTATTGAGTTATTATTTGAAGCACGAATATGAGATTGTAACTTTAACAGGAGATTTAACCGACAAACAAAGAAGAGAAAAAATTAAACAGATTGAATCAGGCAATTTTCAGATTTTGTTGGCCACCGGACAGCTGATAGGCGAAGGCACGGATTTTCCGAATTTGGATTGTTTGTTTTTAGTTTACCCGTTCGCTTTTTCTGGCAAATTAACTCAATATATTGGAAGAATCCAGCGAGGCGGAAGCGCGGATAGAATCATATACGACTATCGCGATATTAAAATTAAATATCTTGAGGGATTTTTTAAAAAGAGATCAAGGTATTATAAGAACTTTGCTTGAAAAATTTTGATTATGGGCTTAAAATGAAGGAGATAGGATAACTCTGGATCTTTTTGTATGATTTTATACGTAAAATGGCGTTAGGGCGACCGAAGCGGTTGGACTCCTGCCCCCTGGACATCCTAGTGCACGTGACCGAGACCCATTCACGCGGCTTGATTCTATATTAGTCAAGGTTTAATATAGGTTTATGACAACCAAAACCCAAAAAATTGATTTGGGTAAAAAGTCACTTTTCGGCGGCGCAATTTAGATTGCGCTGGTTTTATTAGTTGTAGAAAATAATATTATGAAAATTGAGCCAGTTTTTACATTTAAAGATGGGTATGAATTTAGAATAAACGACATGATTGTTTTGGAAATATTGGGGACGGCAATTTCTGTTTTAAAAATTGATTTACCGTCTTCGGGTAATATTAAGGAATTTTATAAAAATATTATAGAGCAATTTGATATAGAAAAAATGATAAATGATTTACTGAATAAAAACAACAAAATTAATAGAATTGTTATTGATAGTGAAGTTTGTCGCGTTGATGATAAAATCATTTTTCAAACCGAAGATTTAGCTATGTATAAGAGATAAAGCCGGGCATGATCAAGAAGACGAGTTAAGCGGTAAAGAACCCATCATGGGGTCGCTTAACTCGCCGTGCCGGGAAACTGGCATGAGTGGCTTCGGCCACTACCCGTGATGGACTTTTTGTTTAAAAAAAATCTTATGAGAAATAATAAATTAACAAAAGATGAGACGAAAGAAATTACAAAAAATGCAGTAACTTCTTTTATGCATGGAATACAACATTTGGTGCAATATAAAGACGAGGAACGCAATACTAAGTTTGCCATCTTGCATGTTTTCAATGCGGTTGAATTATTTGTTAAAGCTTATTTGGGGCAAGAAAACGTGTATCTCTTGCAAGAGAAAATTGATGACAAAAAACTATCAGACAAGACGGCGAGTATCATGGTTTTATTGGAAAGAATGCGAAAATTTTCAGAGGTTAGTTTTGAAAAAATGCTGGAGGAAAAAATAAATAATTTGCGAGATATGCGAAATAATATAGAACACAAAAGGTTTGTCTTAAAAGATAGCCTAAAAACAATGAAAACGCTTTTTGATGTGATCTATGGATTGGTATATTTTACAAAAACTCATTTATACCAAGAACTCTTAGAGTGTTGCGATAACAAGATAATCGATGAGTTGAATATGGTTCGAGAGGAAATTTTTCCCGAAATTTCAGATATATTAGAAAAAGCGAATAAATTTCGTCAAAAAGGAATTAGAATAGCCAAATGCCCACGTTGTTTAATTGAAACGGTCCCATTTGAAACAGAAAGTATTGTTGGGTGCCTCTATTGCAAAAGGACAATAGTTGCAGGGCAATGTTACCAGTGCAAAAAAATATCTATTTGGCCATATCCAGAAGAGGAAAAGGGCGAGTTATTATTGTGCGATGAGTGTTTTACGCATACGGTTAACGAAGAGTGCGGTGAAATTGAAAAAGATTATTACATAAAAGAACGCGATAAATATATAAGCAATCTGCCAAAAAAGAGTTATAAATTGTAAAAATAGCATCATGCCAAAAAAAATAACAAATTTCAGTAATTCTGCCGAGCTAAAGCGTTATGAGGAAACGGAGGCTGCTTTTATTTTATCAACTCCCGATTTCAATGAATATGCCGAGAGGATTGAAAAATGGCTTGATGAGCATCCGTACGAAGATGATAAAGAAGTGGCTTATAAAACAATTAAAAGCGAAGCTATGGCTGAAGAACTTGAAAAAATCACGGAACCAAATCCGGCACGACAAATCTATTCCGGCTTACATAGGGCAGTGTATAATGGAGAACTGGGATTGACAATTGATTTTATTGATAATAAAGGCGCTGATGTCAACCAGAGGGATGAAGTTAATTATGGTGAGACCTCCCTTATGATTGCCATCAGACAAGGAGATCTTGAAATGATTAAAATTTTACTCGATCGTGGCGCCGATCCAATGATTGCAGATAGTTCCGCTGGCCTTAACTCTTTTGACTGTGCAGGCCCGGAAATAAGGGAATTTATTTCAAATTACACTTCCAAAACGGTGATTAATGGGGCAGGCGTGCAAATCGCGAAAGAAGAAACACGAAATCATCGTGCTGAATTATATGAGACGGAAGATGAAAATATGTTAGCCGCAATTTTAAAATCCAGGTTTTTTTGGATCTTAATCGGCATTGTAATGCTTGTTTGGATAGCATATCGTTTTGGTACTTCAGAAAATCGAGTCATAACGCCGGAAGAAAAACGCGAAAGCGCCGCATTATGTACTAAATGGGGCGGTAGTGTAATTTATGATAATACCGGATTTCCGTTTTGTGATATGAATCGGGATGGATATATTAGCCCAAACGAGGAATAAGTCAAAATGAAAAATAGAATTAAGAAAATTTTAATAGGGATTGGAATTGTCTTTGTTTTGGTAGCGTCGTTTGTAACAATAAAAGACGAGGTTTTTTATTGGTTATTTTCTGATTCGTCTGCGGGCGAAGGTGGACAAGCGACCCTTTGCTCCGAGGCCGGCAATGTGGCCCTTTTAAAGATCCATGGGGGAATTGTTAATTACAAATTGGATTCTCTTGAAACGCAACCGGAGTATGCCGATACTGTGAGTTCAGAAAATATCGTTGCCGACCTTGAGATGATAGAAAACAACGACGCTATAAAAGCCATAATCGTTGAAATTGATTCGCCTGGGGGGATCGGAGTTGCTGGAGAAGAGATAATGAATTCGTTGTTGAAATCAAGTAAACCAGTGACGGCGGTTATAAGAGAGAGAGCCTGGTCAGCTGGCTATATGGTAGCCTCGGCTGCCGATATCATATTCGCCAGTAGAATGTCTGAAGTCGGAAGTATCGGCGTGACGATGTCATATTTGGACAATTCCAAGAAAAATAAAATAGAGGGAATAACATATAACCAATTATCCACAGGGAAATTTAAAGACACGGGGAATCCCGATAAAGATTTAACGGCCGAAGAAAAAGATATTCTTATGGCGAGCTTGAAAAAGACGCATCAGATTTTCGTTGAATACATAGCAAAGAATAGAAATATGGATATTAAAGCTGTTGAAAAGATAGCAGATGGCAACAGTTTTATTGCTCAAGACGCTAAGGACTTAGGTTTGATTGATGAAATAGGCGATCTCTCCAGTGCGAAAGATTGGCTAATAAATCAACTGGGAATAGAGCCGGCGGTTTGTATATATGAATAATAGAATCCTTCTTATTCGTAAATAAAATAGTCCTACCGAGGAGCTTCGGTATGATATAATAAGGGGAGACCAACAAACCCACTACTGGATTCAAAGCACAGAGGTGCTAGACCGAGGTAGTGGACTCTCTAGTGAGCCCTACCGAGGAGCTTAATTTTGAACTTAAATCGGTTCTACTCATAGGGGGTTCAAAGATTCGGGAAATACACCTTGCCTTAGATAAAGGATTTTCAGGGTTCGACTCCTAGGAGCTTTTTTAATCGAAAACCACGGAATAAAATTCCGTGGTTTTTAGTTTTTATCATTTCATTATCAGACTTTATTATTAAGAGATAGTAGGTTTTTAGGCATCTGAGCGGCTCGAATGGGGACTTTTTTATGGTGCCTTGCCTTGGCTTTTATTTTCTGGTTTTATTTAATCCTTTATGATAAGGTTAAAATGTAAGATATAATTTTAAAAACTATGAAAATAGCATTTATTCATAGCGATAAAAAAATTGCTACCGGCGCTCATTATATCAACGATCTAATCAATATCAATCTGAGAAAGGCCGGGATTCGCTTGAAAAATTTTTATCCGAAGGTTCCCTTGATAGAGGATTCGTCATTGTCTCTCAAGGGATTAGCTAATATTCTTTTCTTTTATTCTCTTCTGGAACACAAAAAAGATATTTTAAGATATGATTTAATCCAGGGGACTACTTATACTCTACTGGCGGTTTTAGCTTACGGCATTCCAACGGTCAGTCATTTTGGTTCCGTCACACAAGAATTTATGAATTCCGTTCCAATGGCAAAAAACATAGATAAAGAAACGAAGAAAATTTGGTACGAGTTGAGAAGAAGTAAAATAATAGAAGGCGTTAATGTGAAGACGAGGCGTCCGATGCGCGACATAGCAGAAATAGAAAAATATGTCGCTTCGCGAGTAAACGCAATTATTGCAACCTCCCAAAAAGTGAAAGAAGAATTAACGAAAATGGGAATAGTCCCGGAAAAAATTAGGGTGATTCATAATGCCATCGAAGATTATTGGTACGAAAAGATCGAAAATATTTTTAACCCCGATCCCAAAATAGTATTTTTGGGACGGATAGGCAAAGACGCTTTCACTCTTAAGCTAAAAGGAGTAGATCGGCTGATTCATCTTTATCGCAAGTTCCCGGCAGTTAAAAAAACGACTATTTGCATGACGGCAAACAAGAGGTTAAAAGATTGGATGAGAAATAATATTAAAGAACAGGATTTGTTTGTTAATCTAAAAAAAGATCTTATTCCTAATATTTTAAATTCGTTAAAGGGGAGCCTTCTTTTTTTGCCGTCTCGTTATGAGGGATTTTCTTTAAGCTTGATTGAAGGAATGTCCCAGGGTCTTATTCCAATCGCTTATCCCGTTGGTGTTGTTCCGGAAATAATAAAAAACGGGCAGAATGGTTTTATAGTCAATAACCAAAAGGAAGCCATTATATGCGTGGAAAATCTTCTTTCAAAAAAAGATTTAAGAGAAAAGATGGCTGCTGAAGCTCAGCAGACTTCGTTAAATTTTCGCAGCGATATATTGGTAAAACAGCTGGTTCCTTTTTATGAAGATGTGATAAAAAATAGTAAAAAACAGTAAAATTAAAATGGAGTTTAATTTTAAAACGAAAAAAGAAGCATATCATTCGGCGCCATTAGTGGAAATCTTCGCCGGCTTAAATAGCGGCCGGGAAGGGTTAAGCGCCATCGGAGCCGCTGAACGGCTTAAGCAATCCGGTCGCAATATTCTGCCCCAAGAAAAGCCTTACTCAAAAATACGGTTATTTTTTAGCCAATTCAATAGCCCCTTGATGTATATTTTATTGGTTACAGTGGCAATTTCTTTCGCCTTAAAACACTATTCCGATACCATATTTATTTGTGTCGTTTTGCTTCTTAACACTACAGTCGGTTTCTATCAAGAAAATAAAGCGAACCAATCTCTTTTGGCGTTGAAAAAAATGGTTAAGGTTAGAGCCAGAGTTTTGCGTGAGGGCAATGAAAAGGAGATAGACAGTGAAGAGTTGGTTGCGGGAGATGTCGTGATATTAAAGTCGGGCGATAAAGTTCCGGCTGACGGTCGCATTATAGAATCAAAAGGATTAAAAGTGAACGAAGCCAGTCTCACGGGTGAATCACAAGCTGTTGATAAAGCGACCGGTGATTCTTTATCGGGAAAAGTGTCGCTTTCAGAAAGAACCAACATGGTTTTCAGGGGAACGATTGTGGAAGAGGGACGGGCAACTGTAGTTATTGTTGCAGCGGGTATCAATACGCAAATTGGCGAGATTGTATCGCTTCTCAAAGAAACCAAGGCGCGCAAGACGCCGTTGCAGAAAAAAACATCAACTCTCTCAAAATGGCTTGGCGTTTTTGTACTTTTAATTATCGCGATTATTCTCGTTGAGGGTTATTTTACCGAAAAAAGTTTTATAGATGTTTTTATGGCATCTTTGGCCCTGGCTGTTTCGGCAATTCCCGAGGGCCTGATTCCGGCGATAACGGTCATTTTGGTTTTAGGATTACGGCGTATTTTTAAACAAAATGGGCTTGTTAGAAAGCTGGCGGCAACGGAAACACTGGGAAGCGTCACAGTTATTTGCACCGACAAAACTGGGACTCTTACCGAAGGAAAGATGCAAGTAAGCCATATTTTAACAAGCACAAGAGAGTTGATGGGCGATAATATCAGCGGACTTGCCAAGGGCGAAAATGCCAATGGTATTGAATCGCATATTTTGGCATTAAAAATCGCCACTTTGGCAAACGATGCTTTCGTGGAAAATCCCGACGCGGAATTGCAAGAGTGGGTGATACGGGGCCGTCTGACCGAAAAAGCCTTGCTTTTGGCGGGTATGCAATCCGGTTTAAATAAAAAAGAGATGGAAAAACGATATCCCGTGTTGGATAGAATTAGTTTTGAATCGGAATATAAATTTGCCGCCACTTATCATAAAAAAAACGAAAGCCAGAACGTGATTTATGTTGTTGGCGCTCCGGAAGAAATTATTGCTCGTTGCGTTAGCTTAGATATGGACGGCAAAAAAGAAAAATTGGGAACCGTTGAGTCGGATAAATTAATGGCAAAATTAGAAACGCTTTCGCAAAAAGGCTTGCGGGTATTGGCTTGCGCCCATAAGGATTACGACGCCCAGACAAAATATAAAAATCTTACGGAGCTGATAAAAGACCTTTCGCTTGTTGGCTTCATCGCTCTTAAGGATCCGCTTCGTCTTGACGCCAAAGAGTCTATTTTGACCACCAAAAAAGCCGGCATTCGCACTGTTATTGTTACCGGAGACCATAGGCTAACCGCTAAAGCGATTGCCGAAGAAATAGGGCTCGCCGCAGAAGATGAGGACATTATAGAAGGAAAAGAGCTGGAATTTATAAGCGACGATATTTTAAAAGAAAAAGCAGAATATATTTCTGTTTATGCCCGTGTCTCACCACGCCATAAATTAAGGATAGTTAAGGCTTTGCAGGCTAACGGAGAGGTAGTGGCTATGCTGGGTGACGGCGTGAATGATGCCCCGGCCTTAAAGGCAGCGGATATTGGGGTAGCGGTCGGCTCGGGCACGGATGTGGCCAAAGAAGTGGCCGATTTAGTTTTACTGGACGATAATTTTAAAACAATATTAAAGGCAATTGAGCAGGGCAGAGTTGTTTTTCAAAACATTCGAAAAGTTTTTGTTTATTTGGTTGCGGACGATTTTTCGGAACTGTTTTTATTTTTAGCCAGTATGGCTATGGGGCTACCATTGCCTTTATTGCCGGCTCAAATTCTTTGGATAAATCTCGTAGAGGACGGTTTTCCGAGTATCGCGCTGACAACCGAACAAGAGACGAAGGGGGTAATGGAAGAGAAGCCGAGAAATCCCGAAGAGCCGATATTAAATAAACCCATAAAGAAATGGATGGCTACCATATTCTTTATTACGGGCATTGCGGCATTTTTAGCTTTTTTTATCATCTGGAAAATAACCGGAGATTTGCAAAAAACGCGGACGATAGTGTTTTCTCTAATGTGCGTTGATTCTTTAATTTTTGCCTTTAGCGTGAGATCATTCAAGAGGACAATTTTTAGAAAAGATATTTTTTCTAACTGCTACTTAGTCGGAGGAGTGGCAATTGCCGCGATTTTGCTTGTCGGCGCCATCTATTTTGCCCCGCTGCAAAAACTTTTGGCAACCCAGCCCTTGCTGGCAAGCGACTGGTTAACTATTTTTGCCATCAGTTTGATAGAGATTATTTTAATTGAGTTTTCTAAAAAAAGAATTTTTAAAAGCCGTAGCAATGGATAAAAAGGTCGGCGTTGCTATTTTATCAATTAAGCTAAATTTGATTCCAGAATCTAATGCAACAATATTGGCGCTAGGGCGACCGAGGCGGTTGGACTCCTAACCCGAGGACTTTCTAGTGAGCCCCCTACCGATGGCTTCAATTTGAGCCAATTTTAACAGGTGGTAGATTCTAAGGGGCATCAGATTTATTTGCGGCATTATTTATATGGGAGATTATGGGTCTTTTATTATTTTTTTGCTTGATTTTATTCGGTATTTCCATTATGCTAAATTTAGAAGTGTCTAATAGTTTTTAAGATGGATATTCAGAAAAAATTAAATTTAATAAAACGCAACACGGCCGAGATTTTAACGGCCGATGAACTGGCGGAGCTTTTGAAAACTAAAGCTGAGCCCGTGGTTTATTTGGGCTACGCGCCAACCGGCCGGCCGCATATCGGCTATTTGATTCCCGCGATGAAAATTCGGGATTTTGTAAATGCGGGGTTAAAGGTAAAAATTTTGCTGGCGGATTTGCACGCGCATTTGGATAATATGAAAAGTCCGCTGGAACTTTTAGCTAAACGGGTGGAATTTTATAAACTGGAACTCTCGGCATTGTATAAATCCATCGGCGTTGACATATCAAAAATTGAATTTGTTAAGGGCAGTGATTTTCAGTTGAACCGGGAATATTCTTTGGATGTGTACCGTTTGGCGGCGCAGGTGAGCGCTGACCGCGCCAAGCACGCGGCCGCGGAAGTGGTGAAATTCGGCGAGACACCAAAGCTGGGCGGATTTTTATACCCGTTGCTTCAGACATTGGACGAAGAATACTTGGGCGCGGATATCCAATACGGCGGGCTGGACCAGCGAAAAATTTTTGGATTCACGCGCGAGTCGCATCCGAAAATTGGCCAGCAAAAAAGAGTGGAAATTATGACGCCGATGCTACCGGGAATTGACGGCGGGAAAATGAGCGCGTCCGAGCCGGGTTCAAAAATTGACTTGTTGGATGACGAAGAGACCATTGCCGCGAAAATTAAAAAGGCGTATTGCCCGGAAGGGGATTTGGCAGATAATGGAATTATGGAGTTTATGAAATACGTTATTATGACATTGAAAGAAGACTCGGGAGAAAAACTTTTGGTTGAGCGAGCCGAAAAATTCGGCGGGAATGTTGAATACAAAAACTACGCGGAGCTGGAAAATGATTTTGTTGGTAAAAAACTGCACCCGGAGGACCTGAAAAAAGCGTTGAACAAAGAATTGGTAAAAATTTTAGCGCCGGTTCGGGAGGCGATGGCCGGCCAGGAAGATTTGATAAAAGAAGCGTACCCAGAAAATTAAATATGGAAATTTTCGCTTACCTTATTAAGAGCTTAAAGGACAAATCATTTTATACGGGCATTTCTGAAAACCCAGAAAAAAGAGTGAAAGAGCATAATCAAGGTAAGCTGAAAAACACCGCCCTAAAAAGACCATGGAAACTAACATATAAAAAAGCACACTCTTCTTATGCAGAAGCGCGGAAACACGAGAAATGGTTGAAAAAGAAAAATCGTCAATATAAAGATAATTTAAAAATAGAGACGTAGCTCAGCTTGCCCCGCCAGAGCCGATGTAGCTCAGTTGGTAGAGCAACTCCATGGTAAGGAGTAGGTCTCCAGTTCAAATCTGGACATCGGCTCTGGCGGGGTGAAGTAGAGCAATTCCATGGTAAGGAATAGGTCGCGAGTTCGAATCTCGCTCTCGGCTCAAGTTTGATAAAATTCCCCCTCTTTGGATAAAGAGGGGTTAGGGGAGATTTCTAAATCCTCCCTAACCCTCCTTTACAGAAAGGAGGGGAAAGAGATGTTTAGTAAAAAACAAATAATCATCTTAATAGTTCTGGTCTTGATCCTTGCCGGCGGCATATTTTTGTATTGGCAAAAATACGATAAGTGGCCCTGGCAAAAAGAGGTGAGCGTGGCTACACCCACGGCCACAGCCTCACCAGAAAGCGGTGTTCTGTCAACAGTTAAAACCGACAGGGATTTCGTAATGGAAGACGTGGCGGCAAAAATTAGTCAACTCTCGCCCGAACCGCCGGTTTTGGGCGGTCAATGGTTTGTCAGCAGATTTTGGTTTGTTGACGGTTCAAATAATACTTTTTATGTTGAATACGAGGACGGGCACATCTTGCGGCAATTGTTGCTTGTAGCCGATTTATCGCAGATGCCAAATAAAATAAGTTACGCGGTTAAGGCTTTTTTCACGCCGGGGGAGTCGGACTGGGTGTTACAAAGCGGGAAGGATGAAGCGATCGGCCGGAATCTGATTTTGTATGAATACGAGCAGACAGCAGGGAAGTGGGGGCAAAGAAATTGAAAATTAAAAAATCAAAATTAAAAATGACAACGTAAAGTTGCGTGGCAACCACGTTTCTTTACGCAATGTAAAATGCTAAAATCAATTCCGTTCGCCGTAGCGAACGGAATACCAAAATTTTCCATTTTGAGATTTACATTTTAAATTTATTTATATGAGTCAAGACAATCTCATCAAACTCCAGTGCACCAAATGCAAGCGTATCAATTATTGGAGTCGCAAGAACAAGCGCAAAGTTGAGCGCAAGATAGAGCTCAAAAAGCATTGCAAGTGGTGCAAGACTCACACAGTCCACAAAGAATTAAAGAAGTAATTTTTATATAAAATTCTCGTCTGGCGGGCGAGCGGGCTTGCCCGCCAAAGTCCCGTCTTGCGGGACTTTGGCGGGATTAGTATAGTGGTAGTACTTCGGTCTCCAAAACCGATGGCGGAGGTTCGATTCCTCCATCCCGTGCCACGATAAAACAATCGGATTTTTTTGACGCCACCCCCTTGACTTTTTAGGAGCATTGCGGTAAATTGACAATATGGTTAAATTGGTGAATCAGACAATTTTTGCCTCTAAAATAAAGGGTAAAAAACTCTACATATTCAGCGGAAACGATATTCGCTCGCTTTTTGGAGTATCTGTCGTTGCCGCATCCGCTTTGCTCCATAGATACAAAAAACGAGGGTTTATTTTACAGCTCAAGCGGGGATTATATGTTTTTCCAGAAGTTTTGCCGCCAGATGTTTATGTCGCAAATAAACTTTACGCCCCATCTTATATTTCGCTTGAATTTGCGCTATCATATCATGGAGTTATCCCGGAGACGGTTTATGAAATTACTTCAATTACCACCAAGTCTACCCGCCGATTTGAAGCGCTAGGAAAAATCTTTTCTTACCGAAAAATAAAAAAAACCGCGTATACCGGCTATGAAATTCAAAAACAACAAGGATTAAGTTTCTATATCGCTGATGCTGAAAAATCATTTGTAGACGCAAATTATTTGCGGCTTAAAAAAAAACAGAAACCCATTTCTCGGTTTAATAAAGAAAAAATCAATTCAGAAAAAGCGCTGCGATACGCGAAATTATTCGGCAACTCAAAACTTATTAGTATAATTAAATCTACGCTGCGATAAATGACGAGCGTAATTGAACCGTGATTTCAATAGAAACGCTTGAAAAATTAGGCAGGCAATACCAAATGGGAGTATTTCCCAATATAGTTAGGGAATATTTTCAACACGTTTTTTTAGGGGAATTATATAAATTATCGAACGCCGAGAAATTACTTTTCAAAGGTGGAACGGCGCTTCGCATCGTTTATGGCAGCCCGCGTTTTTCTGAAGATTTGGATTTTTCTCTTTTTGGCGTTGCGCAAAACGATGTCAAATCATTCGTTGAGGGGCTTTTTGTCAATGTTTTGGCGGAAATGGCGCGTTCCGATATAAAAGTTGAATTAGGAGATAAAATCCGCGCTACCAGCGGGGGATATTTTGGAATCGCCACATTTCGGATGTTTGAATATCCGTCGGTTAGCGTGGAAATAAATGTATCATCGCGGAACGGTCGAATTGTTGCCGGTGAGGTAGACAGCATTGCAAACGATTTTTTACCTACCTACACCGTTATTCATCTGTCGCAAGCCGAAATTGTAGAAGAAAAAATTTTTGATGCACTCATGAAACGCAAAAAGCCCCGTGATTTTTACGATCTTTATATTATGATGCGTAAAGGAATGCTTTCTCTTGAACAGAAGAAAAAACTTGCCGAGATTAAAGATACTATTATTTTAGAAGCAAAACGAATTAATTTTAAAAATGAACTTGGCATTTTTTTACCAATTGATCAGCAGGGGATTATAAGGGATTTTTCAGCGACGCTTGGACGCGAACTAAACAACCAATTGAGCGGGTTATAGAAATTTATTCTCCTTCGCCGAATACCCCGCGCGACCCAGACACGAGCCACGCGAAGCGCGGCTGAACTCTGACGCTCCGCCTGCGTTGAAACTTCGGCGGACAAGTCGGGCGGCGCGGGAAGGAGGGGGTTGGGGGGGAGTCCCCGAAGGAGTCGCTTCGCGACCCTACGGGGTAAAAATTCCCGCACCGCCCTCGCCCTGCCCCCGCTTCGCGGGGCTTTCGTCGCCGCTGGATTTTGCCCCGCCTTTGCGGGGCTTTTTTTGTATTGCCTTTGCCCCAAACCCACCCGTGCGCGGGCAATATATTTACTCCCTTTCTAATATAATCAATATCCAAAGTTTGGATATTGATTTCCTGGATATAGCATGGTAGTATATGGTTAAATCAATACACACAAAAGAATACGCCTATTTTGTCGGGCGATTGCGAAAGGCTCGGATTGAAGCGAAATTGACGCAGGCACAAGTCGCCAAAAAACTTGGCCGCCCGCAATCGCATATTTCAAATGTTGAATCCGGCCAGCAAAGAGTTGATGTTGTTGAGCTAAAAAGGTTCGCAAAATTTTATAATAAAAATATAAACTATTTTTTATGAAAAAACTTATAACAATTTTGTCGTTGGTGTGTTTAATTTTGCCCTTGATAGCTTCAGCCACCCTTTATAAATCATCCGATGGAAAAGTTTGGGCTGACTGGAACGGGAAAAGACGATGGATAAGAACTGCCGAAATATTCAATTCGTATGACTATAAATGGTCTGATGTTAAAGACATTGCCGATCTTTCTTTGTCTAGAAAACCTATTAACAATTTAGTAAGGATTAAAGACAAGCCGGAAGTGTATGCTTTATCTGATAGCGGATATAAAAGACACATTCATAATCCCGATATTTTTAATTCCTACAATCTTTCTTGGGAAGATGTGGCCGACATTAACGAAACAGAACTTGCTGGCTATTCTGACTGTAATCTGATCAAAGAAGCAAATAACGAAAAAGTGTATAAACTTGACGGCAATACCCTCTATCCCATTAAGGATATTGCCACTTTCAATTATTACGGATTCAGCTGGAACGCCTTACAGATTATCAATTCGGAAGATTTGGCTACTTATACTATCGGTTCAGAATTAGTATACACGGCTCCGGCTGGCTCGCCGTCTCCTTCACCTGTTTGGTCGCCGACACCTTCGCCAACGCCTACTGTCTCGCCAAGCCCCACTTCAACTCCTTCGCCAATGCCCACATCAACGCCAACTCCGACTGCGACACCGACACCATCACCAAGTCCAACGCCAAGTCCGACACCGGTTAAGGAATTAAAAATATCTGTAAGTGGACTATTGGTTAACTTGAATGGGAGGTATTACGAAATTGAAGTCCGATATCTTGAAAATTATCAAAGGGTTACCTCTAATAGCATCACAATAAGCTCCAATGATAATGGTGTTTTTACTGGAACTCCATATTCAGAAGAATATCCGCCTTGCATTGGTGGCGCTCCTTTTAACACAAGAGGAAGTGAAGGAAATCCTATTTCTTGCCCAACTCGTCCAAATGGAAGCGATGGAAAGCCTGCTGCCAAATTTAACTTCAGGCCATCTTCAACGGATAATGTAACTATCACGGCAACTGTAAGTGGGGCTACTGCAATAGCGACTGTTTATGGCCAAATTTTTACTCCAAATACTAATGTTCCAGTTACTCTTGATATAGCAACACAATCTTTAAGCTCATTTGAATCTGCCTATCCTGGAAAAACCGGCGTCATGCTTGCTTATTACAAAATTATTCCAAGGAATCAATCTATAAGTATTCAAAGGTTAAAGATTTCAATAAATCATCCAGAATATATAAATATGCTCTATGTTGTCCATAAGGCGGATTTTCTTGCTGTTACATCTAATTTAAAATCTTCAAATACTATAAGGTTTAGTAGCCAAAGTATTGCGTATCAGGATTCGGAGGATTATTTGGCAATTAAGGGTGATATTTCGTCTAATGCTCCTGTGGGAATAGAAATTATTGTTAATGTGGAAGGTTCGGATATAAAAATGTCCGATATGAACCATGAAAGCTATTTTACCGAACTTATTACTGGATTAAATCGCGGCATCTCATCTTGGTCAAGTAATAACGGGCTGACTCTTGTTAGTAGATAATTCATGAAAAACTTTTTAAAAGAAAATCGGTTTAAATAGAAAGTAATTTTTAATATAAAATTATGGAACTACACGAATTTATTAAGAATACTTTAGTAAGTATAAAAAATGGCGTATCTGAAGCGAATAAAGAGTTTAATTCTCTACACTTTGCTATGTTTTCAGGGACGGAGAAAGAAAATTATGTCCATTTTGATGTTGCGGTATCAGTTAGTAGCGAGTCAAAAAAAACAGGCGGAGGAGGAATAAAAATTTATGTGGTTGATTTAGGAGGAGAAAAAAGTAATAAAAATTTTCAGGAGAACATTAGCAGAATTAAATTTTCTATCAGGATTCGTACTGATATCGCTTAATTAAATTTACTTACTAAATTTGATACATAAAAGGTGTCAGGCACTGTTATTTTATAAAAATGTCCGCGATGTTTCTATCTGGAAAAAGAAAGGTATCAGTTACCATAAATAATCCTAAAATGAATAATCAAGAAAAATATAATATTGCGTACCGCATGACAAGTAGGGCTTCAACCGGCTTGTCTTTTATAGAAGATTACTTGAGCGAACATCCGTCTACAGACCCAGCTTATTTAAGATCAATTTATATTTTATTGTCTTATAATGCAGAATTAATCTTAAAATCTAGAGTTGTGATGAAAGATAATTTTTTGAATAAAGACAAAGTCGATAAAAAATTAAAAGCTTTATTGCATAATATAGAAAAAATAGGCGAAGATATAGGAAATATTGAGTTGTTAAAATTAGGTATAAATACAATCACCAAGAATGGAAATAGATATATACTTACAATTACCGGAGATAAAGAAATTTACATAGAAGATTTTGCAGATATCAGATATGATTTCATTGAGGGAAAGATAAGGACGATAGATGATCAAGAACATGAAAGAATAAAGGGATATGTAGACCAATTATTGTCTATTCTACAAAAAGCAAAAAAAGAAAACGAGTTTAAAAAAAACGATAAAGAAATTAGTAGTTTAAGTAAAGATTAGTTAGCAAAAAATCCAGCGGCGGCGAGAGCCCCGCGAATGCGGGGGCAGGGCGAGGGCGGCGCGGGAATTCCTTCCCCCAACCCCCTTCTTCCCGCGCCGCCCGACTTGTCCGCCGAAGTTTCAACGAAGGCGGAGCGTCAGAATTTCAGCCGCGCGAAGCGCGACTCGTGTCGGGTCGCCCCGCATTTGCGGGGCTAATTCTGCTCAAAATAGGTTCGAGCTTTGTTGTAGATTTGTGCAATGTTGAAAAATCGGTGATTTTTGGCCCTCCAATGAGTAATTGGTAGGGCATTTTTAGTCTATATGAAGCGATTTTTTGCTCTTTAATAGAAATGTTCCAAAGTAGCGTTTTGACCAATTCGCGCCTTGTGTCATCTTTTGCCTCGCAATAAGCTTTTTCCGCTTTATTAGCACATAAAAACGTGTTTTTTATTTGTTCTAAAGTAGTTTCGGCCTTGTAGTTTTTGTCTTTGGCCTGCTTGAGCTGATTTTTTACCAAAATCTCCTCTTGGCTTAAAGCTTTCATTTTTTCATTATAAACCCCCTCTGGGGTTTTGCTGGCTAGTACCCGGATGGAGCTTGGTGGATAATGAGTTTTATCGCTTAGCGAAAGCCTCCTAATGCGAAGCTTTGAATTCACTAAAAGCTTCGCATTAGGAGGCTTAATCGTGAACTTTACTATTATTCACCAAGCTTCGGATGTGCCGTTTGACAAATGACAAAAATTACGATAAACTTAAAAAGTTAGTCGAGAAGAGACGTAGTCGGTCGAGTTTCTGCATAATAAAACAATTAAAAAAACAAGCGTATGAATGGAACTATCAAAACGCTCACAGACAGAGGATTTGGATTCATTGCTCGCGAAGGCGAAACAAAGGATGAGATGGTTACAAAATTCATTTTGTTGTAAAATAAGGGTATAAAGTCAATTAACTTTGTACTCTTATGCAACAACAAAAACAAAAGAGAAAAGCTTA
>Ga0075954_101_pt1 | contig 21772 bp, 22 predicted proteins | sample RifGroA2_FD_68018 | JGI IMG/M metagenome (GOLD analysis project Ga0075954, IMG submission 68018) | Parcubacteria bacterium GW2011_GWA2_43_9b | reverse complement strand
CGCAAAGCAAAACATGTTCAATGGGCTCTTGGCGCCCTTTAGCCGCCGCGATCAAAATGCGCAGGTTTTCTTTAATTTTTTCCTGGCCTTGGTATTCATCAAAACCCTGCGGCCGCAGGGTTAAGTCAACAATCGGGTCTTGTTCGTTTTGGAGGGGAGAGGTTAACATAATAATTTCCTTACGGAATTACGGATAAATACGGATTTTACGGATGCGGTTTCCCCTCCTTTGGGAGGGGTTAAGGGAGATTAGGAGTTTTGTCCCCCTTATGCAAAGGGGGATTTAGGGGATTTAATTAAAAACCTCCCTGACCCTCCCTTGCATAAGGAGGGTAGCTCCGGCCTTGACACGCATTCAGGCCCGTGCTAATATGTCCAATCGTGTTTCTAACAAGTCCTTTTTAATCTGTAGGTGATGGGACCTTTTTTATACTTGGGTCTTGGCGGGGTTTTGTTTAAATATGCGGATGGGTTGGCTTTGGCTGACCCACTCCTTGGCAGAACTTTTAACCTTCCCCCTGGTGGGAAGATATTGCCTGCAGATTAAAGAGGGCTTGACCGCGGATTAACACATTTACGCAGATTTTGGAGTTGATGACAATTATGCATTATCCCCACCATTCGCTAATTAACAGCGCGTGGTGGTTTTTTTATTGCCTCCGGCAATTCCTACAAATTACGAATTTTAGCGAATTACGAATGGGTTCAAAATCTCCCCTAACCCCTCCTAAAGGAGGGGAAACTACATTTTAGCTTCCTCCCCTTAGGGAGGGCTGGGGAGGATTTGTGTCTCTTTCGTATTTCGTAGCGAACTGACCAACTGATAAACTGATAAACTGACCAACTGACCCAGCTATCTTTCGCCCACAATACTGTCCAACTCCTCAAATGTCGTCATTTTTTGCAGGATCTTTATCACGCCGTCCTGGTACATGGAAACAAAACTTTTTTTCTTGATGAGCTCTAAAATTTCCGCGTGCGAGGGGGACTTGGTGATAAGTTTTTCAAGGTCCGGCGTAACCGGAATAATTTCAAAAACGCCCACGCGACCCTTGTAGCCGGTATTGTTGCACTTGGCGCAACCTTTGCCGCGCGATAATTTAGTCAGATCGGGAACAGCAACCTCTTTTGGCAGCCCATCCAAGGCTTTGGTTATTTTCGCTTTTTCTTCGGCGGTCGGTTCATATTCTTCCGCGCAGAATTTACAAACGCGCCGTAATAATCTTTGCGCCAGTATGTCAATTAACGCGGAAGATAATGTAGTCGGATTGGCGCCCATATCAATAAAACGGGGAATGGCGCCGGCCGCGTCGTTGGTATGCAAAGTGGAAAAAACAATGTGGCCGGTGAGCGCGGCCTGGATGGCAATTTCGGCGGTTTCACTGTCCCTGATTTCGCCGACCAAAATCATGTCCGGATCTTGGCGCAAGATCGCGCGCAGGCCCATGGCGAAAGTATAGCTCTCCTCGGTCTCAACTTGGGTCTGCGTAACGCCGTCCAAATGATATTCCACCGGATCTTCCAGAGTGATAATTTTAATTTCCGGGCTGGTTACTTCTTTCAGGAACGCGTAAAGCGCGGTAGTCTTGCCAGAGCCCGTGGGGCCGGTGGTGATTATCATGCCATTCGGCTTTTTGATCTCTTTGCTTAAAAACTGATAAGCATCTTCCCGCAAGCCCAGGTCTTTAATGCTTAAATTGATATTTTTTGGATTTAATATTCTCATTACCATGTTTTCCCCTTTTGGTCCCGGAATGATGGAAACGCGGACTTCAATGTCTGTGGCATCCACCTTGATGGTAAATCGGCCGTCCTGGGCTTTATCGTGGACATTTAAAACCATGCCAGACAATAATTTCAAGCGGGAAAGAATCAGTCCGTACGTTTTTGGCGATAAAAAAACCACATCGTGCAAAATGCCGTCAATGCGGTAGCGAAACAGCGCGCCATGGCCTTTGGATTCCAAATGGATGTCCGAAGCGTCGTTTTGCATGGCGCCGGCAATGGCTATTTCAAGGACGCTGGTTGCCATGTCCTGCGGAGTGCCTTCAATTTTTTTCTTTATATCCTCCAGCGATTTAAGCTCTTGCTGGAGCCCGGATAGCGTCTCTTGGGAAATTTCCACTTGTCCGGTAATCTCTTTGCCCGTTTGCTTGGTCGTTTTATACCGATCAAGCGCTTGATTCAGGCTGTGTTTGGAAGAAATGAATAATTGGCAAGTAAAACGCGCGCCAAGCCCGGCCAATATTTTTTTAGCGGTGGCATTGGCGGGGTCGCTCAGGGCGATTTTTAAATCGCCATCGGTTTTTCCGATAATAACAATTTGGCCGGCTATGGCGTCTTTGGCGGGAATCAAAAACAAGGCATCTGAATCAATGGGCATTGTGGTCAGATTGAGGTATGGCAGATTGAGTTTGTCAGCCAAAAGCTTGGCCCGCGTTTCTTCTTCCTGATGATGGACCGCGATAAGTTTTTCATTCAGCTTTTCTTCAAGGCTCGGTTTTTTGGGAGAGTTAGGCATTGAGTCTGGATGGAATTAAGAATTATGAATCATGAATTAAGGAAAAAGACGCAAAATACCCGTTCGCATCCATAATTCATGATTCTCGATTCATAATTCAAAAAACAAGATTAGACGGTTACAAAACTCATCGGGGAGCCCGAAGTCCGACTTCAAAGGTATCCCGAAGTCGGACTTCAGATGAGTTTTGTAACCGTCTGGATTTTTGTTTTGGAAAATAATGTTATAGGGTTAAAAGCGATAGATTCATCCCGTTTTTATTCTAATTCATCCCAGCGAGTTTAGCAACACAGTCAGCTTCTCTTTGGCTTCCTTGGGATTTGTCCCAACCAACTTTAACATCAGTTTGTCATTTTTAATCATTCCGCCCATTTCCAGACTTATTTTTTGCAATTGTTCGGTTTGTTTGCTTTGCGCTAAGATATTTGTTGAATCATTTTCGTCCGGCCACAAAATCAGTCCGAGTTTTATGAGCGGGAAAAGATCGTATATTTCTTCCAAAGCGAAAGGCAGGTCTTCGGCAGAGGTGTTGGTCGCGATAAAATCTTCGCTTTGGGCAAACAGCCAGACAATTTGGCGCGCCTCGTCAAATTCAAGGTGCCCCATTAGCCGGCCCCAAAGTTTCAAGCAATTTAGAGGTTTGGTTTTATACAGATTTTTAATAATTATTTCCTGGTTCGCGCCTTTGATGATTAGAAGCGAAGCCAAGTTTAATGCTTGCGGCGTTGTTTTAGCGTTCTGCCAGCTATGCGTTTTAATGATAAGCCCCGTAAGCAGGGAAGTGGCGGTGCCTTCGTCAATTAAAAGAGTTCCTAATTTTTCAATGAGTCCGGCCACAATTTCAGCGCAAGCCGCCGCGGTCGGTTCAATTAAATTGACTTCACCAAAATATTCATTGCCGGCTTTATGGTCAATGTTCAAAATGGATTTGTTGAAAAAAAGTTCGGCGTTATCGTTGAAAATTTGCCCCAAGCTTTCAAGATCGGGCGCGTCCAGCGTAATGATGAGGTCATAATAGAATGGGCCGGGTTCCAGCCGAATGTCGCGTTGCTCTATTTTTTGCGGGGTGGCCAGAAATATTCTAAGGATTTTGTCTTCCGTTTCGTAGCGCAGGCGGGAAATTTTATTTTGGCTCGTGTCTATGGAAATGACAAAATCTCGCAAAGAAGCGAGTTTGTTTTTTAAATTGGCCGTACCCGGTAAAAATTTTAATTTATCCGGCGCGCTTTCGGCCGAAGCCACTTCCACTTTTTTGTTCAGTTTTTTAAACGTTGCTTCCAACGCCAGCGCCGAGCCCAAAGAATCGCCGTTCAAAGATTCGGGCAGAGCGATCAAAATATTTTTGCTTTTTTGGATTAAATCCAGGGCTTGTTGATTTGGCGTGAGCATAGAAATTTTTTACCACGGATAGCGCGGATTTTTAGCTGATCTGGCGGAAATATTTTTTATCCGCGATATCCGTTTCTAATCTGCGTAATCGGCGGTTAAAGCGTTATGTCAATCTATCGCATCGGGGAAAATAGGTCAAGAGCTTTTAACCCCTCATCTATGAAATCTAAAAATTGCCATAATATCATCAACGAATTTTTGCGGGGAATGAATATTTATTATCATTTGGAAAAATAGGTGATGGGGTTGACAAACACTGTGGATTTGGTATAATATAAAAAGAGAGCAAAATAGCTTGTTTGAGGCCTTATTGAGCGAGCTATTAGGGATGGTAAATTAAAAATTTTTCATATATTATAGCGTTTTTTTGAAAGGAGGATTTCGCGATGAAATTGCTAACGAAAGAAAAGCTGGCTGGGTCCAGCGTGGCGCTGGGATTGTTTGTAATAATCATAGGGGTGCTAATGTTATCGGGCTGCGGCGTAAGCTCGCAGTATGGCGTGCGTCCGCCCTCGGAGCCGTATTATCCGGCGCCAGTGGCAAAAGCGGAAACCGGGCGAGAGGCAACATTGGCGCCGGGTTTTGGCCAGGTGCCGGTGGTTATTATCAACCAGAGCCAGTTAATCCGGCATATCTATTTGTTTGAAGGTCGGGAACAAGTAGCCATTGTCCCGGACTATAAGACCGGCGGCTGGGTGTTCAGCCGGCCGCCTTTGGCGGAATTTAAAATTAAGTCCGCCAAGGACGATAACTGGGCGGAGGATTTAAGGATTTCTTTGCCCCGAAATTTCTCGTTTGTGGTTTATGACCAGCCCGAACGATTCTGGGGTCAATCGGTCGGCCAGCCGAATATTCTTTACGGGAGAACGGGATCCAATCCCGTTGCCCGGGAGTATAATCGGCAAACCCCAACTGGGGGGATCGCGACGGCCGGAGAGGTAATCTGGTTGCCGTGGGTGGACGCCAGCGGGACCACCAGCCGTTTGCGCCTGGAGTATAAGTGGAATCCGGGCGCGGCGGTTAAGGGGTGGCTGTTTGACCGATAGCCGCCCTTAAAAGATTTAGCCGGGCAGAACAAAAAAGTTCTGACCCGGTTTTTTATTTTGTGTCTACTCATTGCTAACTACTGCCGCATATGCGGCAGTAGTTAGCAATGATAAAAATTATAAAAGTAATTCACTAAAGAAAAGAGCATTTTTAAATTTTATTTTACAAAGTTGACGCCGGGGGTTCTTCCTTTTTTCTTTGTTTTAAATTACGCTGTTTCAAAGTATAATAGAAGTATGGAATACTTAACCAACAGCGCCGAGGGAACAAAAACAGCGGCTAAAAAAATTATTATAAAATTACTGAAACGGCCGCATCAGGGCGCGCTGGTGCTGGTGCTGGTAGGCGAGCTAGGCGCGGGCAAAACAACGTTTGTTCAGGGGTTGGCCAAAACTTTGGGCGTTAAAGAAAAAATCTTAAGCCCGACATTTGTGATTCAAAAAAGATTTATGATTTATGATTTAAGATTTAAGAATAAATTTAAAAACTTGTATCACTTGGATTGTTACAGAATAGAAAACGCGAAAAATTTGGCGGGGTTGGGGCTGGAGGAAATCTTAAAGGATAAGAAAAATCTGGTGGTGATTGAGTGGGCGGAGCGGGTTGCCAATATATTGCCGGCGGATACAGTATGGTTGAATTTTCAGCATAAAGGAGGAGATAAACGGAAAATAACGATTTAAGATTTAAGATTTAAGATTTAAGAATTTTTCGTAAATCGTAAATCGTAATTCATAAATCAAAAAATTTTGACTAAGAAGGAAAAAATTTTAGTTCTCATCGACGCCCACGCCCTCATCCATCGCGCTTACCACGCCTTGCCGCCGCTAAATACGGGCAAAGGAGAGTTAGTGAACGCGGTTTTCGGTTTTTCTTCCATTTTGCTGAAAATGCTCAAAGATTTGGCGCCCGATTATATCGCCGCGACTTTTGATCTGCCGGGCCCGACTTTCCGTCATAAAGAATTTGAAGAGTATAAAGCGACGCGAGTAAAAGCCCCGGATGAACTCTACGCGCAGATTACGCGGGTAAAAGAAGTTTTGGCGGCCTTTAACATTCCGATTTTTGCCAAAGAGGGCTATGAAGCGGATGATATTCTTGGAACAATTTTGCGTCAACTAAAAACTAACCCCTCGGCTGCGCTCGGGGTAAAAAACGAAAAACTAAAAACTATTATTGTTACCGGTGATTTGGATACTTTGCAGTTAGTTGATAAAAATACGAGCGTTTATACTCTGAAAAAAGGCGTTAAGGATACAATAATGTATGACGAAGCGGCGGTGCGGGAGCGCTTTGGCGGCCTGTCGCCCGGGCAGATGAATGATTATAAGGGATTAAAGGGCGATCCGTCGGATAATATTCCGGGAGTGCCGGGGATTGGCGAGAAAACAGCGGTTGAATTGCTTAAAGAGTTTAGTTCATTGGAAAACCTCTACAAACGGCTGGAGAGCAAATTGCCGAAACTAAAAACTAAAAACGAAAAACTAAAAACTAAACTGCTGGAATTCAAAGATCAGGCGTTTTTCAGCAAATATCTAGCGACCATAAAAACCGACGCGCCGATAAAATTCAAATTACCAGAAGCATTGACGCGGGATTTTGACAAAGAGAAAGTAATTAAAATATTTAAAGATTTGGGTTTTTATTCGTTGGTCAACCGGTTGCCGGAATTTGATAAAAAAGGCCAAATGAAAAGATCCGAGCCGCTTAAGACGGTGGCTTCGGCAAAGGGAGTGACGATGGCAATGCCCTTAAGTCATCAGCCTACCGTTTTTGAAAAAATAGAACAAGCCAAAGAACAGGGAATTTTATCGGATAAAGTTTATGAACTGGAAAAAAATCTCGCGCCGGTCATTTCGCGAATGGAAAAAAACGGCATTAAAATAGATATAAGTTATTTAAAAAAACTAAGCCAAGGGGCGGATAAAGAACTATCAACGTTGGAAAAACAAATAATCAAGCTGGCGGGCGAAGAATTCAACATTAATTCGCCTCAGCAACTTTCCCATATTTTGTTTGCCAAATTAGGTCTGCAAATAAAAGGTCTTAAAAAAACGCCGGGCAAGGTTATTTCAACGGCCGCTTCCGAGCTCAATAAATTAAAAGACCAGCACGAAATTATCAGCTTGATTTTGCGCCAAAGAGAACTGCAAAAATTAAAAACAACCTATATTGACGCCTTGCCGTTGCTAGTCGCGCCGGACGGACGCTTGCATACAAGCTATGATTCGCTGGGCACAACCACGGGACGGCTCTCTTCTAAAAATCCCAATTTGCAAAATATCCCCATTCGCACGGACCTCGGTAATGAAATCCGCAAAGCTTTTGTGGCGGAAAAAGGGCATAAACTTTTGTCCGTTGATTATTCGCAAATTGAGTTGCGCGTGGTGGCGCATCTGGCGCAGGATAAAGAAATGATTAGAATATTTAGAGAAGGTAAAGATATTCATAATGCCACAGCCGCGGAAATTTTAGGGATAAAAGAGAGCGATGTCGGCAAAGATAGTCGGCGAATGGCCAAGGTTTTGAATTTTGGCGTAATTTATGGCATGAGTTTGCATGGGTTTGCCGAGGCCGCGGGTGTTGAAGTGGCGCGCGCCAAGGAATTCATTAAAAAATATTTTGAGGAATTTTCCGGCGTGGCTGAATATATTGCCAAGACTAAAAAGGACGCGGCGCGCGACGGTTTTGTGCAGACGCTTTTTGGCCGCAAGCGCTTTATTCCGGAAATTAATTCTTCCGCCTGGAATTTAAAGCAAGCGGCTGAACGGATGGCCATCAATATGCCAATTCAGGGTACGGCCGCGGATTTACTTAAAATGGCGATGGTTAAGATAGCGACTGGCGACTGGCTAATAGCGAATAGTAAAATGTTGCTACAAGTGCATGACGAGTTGGTATTTGAGGTGGTGGATGATAAAGTTCAAGAAGCGGCCGGTAAAATAAAAGCCATTATGGAAAATATTTATCAGCTGTCCGCGCCGCTGAAAGTGGATGTTGAAACGGGTAATAACTGGGGAGAACTAAAACAACTAACAATAAACAACTAACAATAAACAATTTTGAAACGCAAGATCAGAAAATCTTTACCCATAATTTTATTTGTAGTCTTGTTTGGTCTGAGCGGGTATTTTATCGCGCAAAAAAATGGTAAAGTCATTGATATTTCTATCGGCAAATCCGGCGCGAAATTTACGCCGCCAGGCGTCACTCCGGAATTGTCTAAAAGCTCCATCAGCGGTTTGGCGTGTACCAATGCCGAGCGTCGGCCCATGGCCGTGATGTTGGCGGGCGACAGCGTGGCGCGGCCATTGTCGGGTTTGTCCGAAGCGGACTTGGTTTTTAATATGCCGGTGATTACCAATAGTATGACGCGCTTTATGGCAGTTTACATTTGTAATTCGCCTAAAGAAATTGGCTCGGTGCGTTCTTCCCGCGACGACTTTATTCCCTTGGCGCGAGGCCTAGACGCCATTTTTGCCCATTGGGGCGGCTCACATTTTGCGCTGGATGAGCTGACCAAAGGCGTGGTGGACAATATTGACGCGCTGGCCAATCCTTTCAGCGCCTATTTTCGCAAGTCCGGCATTGCTTCGCCCCATAACGGCTTTACTTCCGGCACGCGTTTATACGGCGCCGCGGAAAAAATGGGTTATCGTCAGAAGGAAAATTTTAGCGGTTATTTGCATTTGGCAGAGAGTACGAAAACTAATGGCGCTACCACTAAAACCTTAAGCATCGGTTTCCCGGGTTCGTTCGCGGTGAAATATGTCTACGACCCCGAAGATAATTCTTATTGGCGTTGGCGCGGGGGCACCAAAGAAATTGATAAAAACACCGGCCGGCAAATTGAGGCCAAAAACGTGGCGATAATGATTGCGCAGTCGCGGCAAATTGAAGGACAGTATAACGATGTTAATGTTGAGGGTTCGGGCAAAGCGCAAATTTACCGCAACGGCGAAGAAATTTTGGGCACCTGGAAAAAAAGCGCGGCCAGCCAAACCAGCAAACTCTATTTTTACGACTCCGCCGGCAATGAGGTAAAATTCGTTCCTGGGCAGATTTGGGTGGAGATTGTCCAGCCGAACCAGACGATAATTTATAAATAACTCCCTTTGTCATTCCCGCGGAAGCGGGAATCCAGGTTCTGTTCCCTCCTTTTTAAAGGAGGGTTAGGGAGGATTTAATAATTTTTTGTCATTCTTCCCACTTTGTAAAAGGGGGATTAAGGGGGATTTATACTTTTGTCATTCTGAGTGAAACGAAGAATCTCCCGCGTATGCGGGTCTTTTTGTTCTCTTGCATTTGCTTTGCTTATCCGTAGCTAACAATAACGAGACAAAAACTGAAAAACCGCTAAAAGAGCGGTTTTGTTGATGCGGTTATTACTTTGCTTACTTTTTTGGCGGGGCTTTCGCCGCCGATAGATTTTTGCCCGCTCACCGGAACTTGTTGCAGAAAAAGAAAAATTACCCTGAAAGTTTCGGTATGTTTAATAATTTTCGAATTTCTTCAAGATTTTTAAGGTTTTGATCACTCATGCTTGTACTTTTACCGAATACCCCAATATGTAAATCAAATAAAAGATTTGATGCTTGCGATACGTTTTTGTCCGTTTGTTTACTTCTAAATATCAATTGCTTGCGACACGACTCCAAATCAGATGATAGCTGAAGTAATTCTTGTGAACTAGCTTGCAATCTTTCTGGGGCATGGGCCTCGTTCCCTGGGTTTTTGATTATTTTATAATAAAATTTTAACCGATTATCAATTCTCCCCAGAGTTTCTCTATATTTATAAACTTTCTCAAGAATAAATAATTGGATCATTTGTCCCGCTACAAATACAAGTGTTCCAGAAAGAACTGTTTGAAAAACAATATTTGAAAAAATAGCATTAAGTGAATAGAAATAAAAAAATAAAGTTCCAATCAAAAGTATAGCGATGACTATGCGTATTTTAAACCAATTTTCTTTTAGAAAGTTTTTCATAACAAACTCCCATTATTGAGGTACGTCTTCAATAATATTCCAGCTATAATCCTTATTATATTTTCTATAAAAATTACATGAGATTAAATCTGTGTCTGTAAATCCCAAAATTTCGCAAGAAAGATCTGTGTTTAATCCTGCTCGTATTAGCACACTTTTCTTTATGCTCATGGTACTTCCAATCGGATAAACTTCGTAACGACTCTGACCGTATTGAGAAAGAGTGGGAACAAAATCTATCGCAGTTTGAATAGGGATAGCAAAATAAATTCCTTGGGCATCATTAAGACCATAGGCATTTACCCCTATAACTTCACCCTTATTATTCACAAGGGGGCCACCACTATTACCAGGGTTTATTGAAGCGTCTGTTTGCAACAGCGTGCCAGAATACCCCTCCACGTTTTGTTTTGCAGATAATGTTCCTTTCGTAAGGGTTACGGTTATAATTAAGCTTTTGGGAAACCCAAGAGCATAAACATCACCTCCGATTTTTAACGAATCGCCAGAAGATCCAAGCGTAACTGCTGTGGGTCTTTGATCGCCATTGAATATTACGGCAAGATCTATTAAATTATTTTTTCCTAAAACTACCCCGTTAAACGAGGTGCCATTCTGTAATTTCAACTGAACGGTCTGGTCATTACCAACCACGTGCGCATTGGTTAGTGTATATTTACCATTGTTTATAACAAAACCGGATCCGTGACCTCCCGATGTAACTATTAAAACAACGGAGGGTGAAACTAAAGAATAAATTTCTTCGCCATTAAATATTCTCGACCCAGCGCTAAGCGAAGGTGTGGCTGATATCTGATTAGCGCTATTATTCGGAGGTAAGATTATATTCCCTGCTTCATCTATAACTGCTCCGCTGGGAGTGGTGAAGGTTTTGACTTTTGGCGTGGGCGTAGGAGTAGGTGTGGGAGTGGGAACGGGCTTAAGAGTAGGCGTTGAGGCGGTAGGTTGGGCAATTTGAACTTTAGTATCATTTTGGAGAGCTACCGTAGTTTGTGAGGGTTCTGGTTTTTCTGCTTGGTTTTGGTTATTCTTGCTAGTGCTCGTTGATGTTTTATTTTTAAGGTCTTCCACTTCTCTTTTTAATGCTTCTAATTGTGTTTCTGCTATCTTTTGTGTTTGTTCTGCTTTCTCGGTCTTTTTAGCTTGATAATTTTGATATTGTTTTATGCCAAAGTAGCTGCCTCCGCCGATAACTAAAACACCCATAATAATTGCTATCAATATGGGAATCAATATGGGAATCTGGATAAATCCTTTCTGTATTTTCATTTTATAAAATAGTTTATATTTTTCCCGTAGAATTTTGCAAATCGTTGAAGTTCCACAACATCAACTCTCTGCTGGCCCGATTCAACATTTGAAATATGCGATTGCGGGCGGCCAAGTTTTTTGGCGACTTGTGCCTGCGTCAATTTCGCTTCAATCCGAGCTTTTCGCAATCGCCCGACAAAATAGGCGTATTCTTTTGTGTGGATTGATTTAACCATATACTATCAAGCTATATCTAAAAAGTCAATATCCAAAATTTGGATATTGCGATAGTATAAAAAAGGAGTAAATATAAAAAAACGACTCGCGCTGTATGGTCTAATTCGCACGAATATGTCTATACATAAAAAATTAAAGCCGCCTTTTGAGGGGAGGTTTTTTTGTCCGAAATTTTACGGCTTCGGCGGGTTTTGTGGTATAGTAAAAATAGGATGCATAAAATAATTAAAAATGATAAATAAGACAATTTTCAGCACAAAGAGTGGCTTGGCGTCAACTATTGACAAGGTTCTTGACACTGGTATAATTAAGGCAGTTAATCTCACTGCTTTCTCGGTTTCGGCCGGGACGGCAGTTTTTTATTAAATATGAAAACACTTACGTTTATCGATGCTTCTAATCTTTTTTATGGCGGCGAGAAAAGTTTAGGTTGGAAGATAGATTATAAAAAACTTTTTAGCTATTTAGGGGAAAAATACCATGCGTCCCGTATTTTATATTTTGGAGGCGTAGAAATATACGATTTTAAATTTGATTATTTAGGAAATGAAACCGTGCCGGTTGAAGAACTGGAAAAGTATTTAGCCGGTATTGTTATGGACAAGGGCAAGACATTGAATGAAGCGGAAATTTTTCTTATCGGCCGTCATTTGCAGAAAGTGCGTTTTTATATCAAGTTAAAAAATTTTGGCTACGAATTGCACCTTAAACCGGTTAAGCTTTATGATCAAGATGACGGAACGACAAAAAGAAAAGCCAATTGTGATGTAGAGATGGCTTTTTATTTGATGAAAGAAAGAGACAATTTTGATAGAGCCGTTGTTTTATCGGGCGATGGTGATTTTTTGCCTGTTTTGAAATATCTTAAAAGGGAAGGCAAGGAAGTTATAATTTTAGCCCGTGGGCCGAGAGCCGCTAAAGAAATTAGACAATTTGCCGGTAGTAACTTCAGGGATTTTGAATACTTAAAATTTAGGTTAAAAATGGAGGGGAAATAAATAAAGGCGGACTCGTATAGAATCCGCCTTACGTTTAGTATCTATATACTATCAATCCAATGAGTGGTTGTCAATAGTAACATTGAAATTAACATTTTTATGGTATTTTTCTTCTACGGCGTTGATTCGTTCCGAATCCGCCAAAAAGTAAATTTGGTTATTGGGGGTTATCAGGCCAAGCATAAAAGCGGACTGAATTTGTGTGGGTTTGATTTTGGCGAAGCGGAGGAATTTGGCAAGCTGAAAAACTTTTTGGAGTCCTATTCAATGTTCGCCGAAAAGAAACTATCGGTGGTCAATGGGCTCTTTGGCGCGAGCAAAGAGGCGCAAGAAGATTTCATGGAGTATCTGAAAAACAGAGATGTTTTAAAAACCCAGGAAAAGTTTTTGGTGGTGGCGCAGGAATTGGCCTTGAGCGAGGATAAAAAAAGCAAGCAGAAGTATGTTTTGAAAAATAATCAGGAATTATTTAAAGCACTGATAAATAAAAATGTGAAAGTTGAGGAGTTTGATCATTTGGCCGGCGCTAAACTGGAAGCGTGGATAAGAAAAGAGGTGGAGTCGGTCGGCGCGAAGATTGACGATAAAGCCGTCAGAAAATTAGCATTGTTTGTCGGCGCGGATTTGTGGCAGATGAAAAACGAAATAGATAAGTTGGCGGCGTTTGCCAACGCCGGCGCGATAAATGAATCAATGGTCGACGAACTGGTCAAATCCAGAATAGAGAACGATATTTTTAAAACCGTAGACGCGTTGGCGGCGCGCAACAAGCAGCTGGCGTTAACGCTGCTGCATCGGCACTTGGCGGAAGGGGAATCGGAAATTTATTTGTTGTCCATGCTGGTCTATCAGTTCCGAAATTTGTTGCTGGTCAAAAGCGAAATTGAGCGCGGGGTACAATTTCAGGCGTTGGTCAAAACGATAAAGTTGCACCCTTTTGTTTTAAGGAAAAGTTTTGAGCAGGGAAAGGGTTTTACTTTGATGGCATTGAAAAAAATCTATGAACGTTTGTTGGAGCTGGACATCGCTACAAAATCCGGCCGCATTGAGCCTCAGGTGGCGTTGGATCTGGTGGTGAGGGAGATAACAGGGTAGGTATAATCATGTTCTTTTTCTGTCATCCCGGGCTTGACCCGGGATCCGGGTCCTGAATTACATCCCCCCCAACCTTCCTTGACGGCAAGGGAGGAGCAACCTGGATTCCCGCTTTCGCGGGAATGACAGATTAGGGTTATTAGAATAAACCAAAAATCGCTCCTCGACTTCGCTCGGAGCGATTTTTAGTCTTAGCGTGCGCAATATTATTTATTGATGGCTTTCATTAATCGTGACTTTTTACGCGCCGCGGCGTTCTTTTTGATAACGCCGCGTTTGGCGGCTTTATCAATGGCTTGATAGGCAATGGACAGCATTTTTTTGGCTTCATCCTTTTTGCCAGAGCTAAGATCAGCTTTGCCGGACAATATCAATTTTTTGATATTCTTCAGCGCGTCTTTCATCGTCTTTTGCCGCCGCACATTCAAAACGCGCCGTTTTTTCGCTTTGCGCAGTTCTTTTTTGGCTGATTCTTTGATTGGCATACCAGGTAGTAGAAATTCGGCTATATTCATAAATCCAGCGGATCTAATTAAGATTGCCGAGTTCTATGGTTTTATATAATTTCGCCAGTTTGTGATGGTCAGACTAAACAGCCGAATTTTCACTACCTGGCATAATCTAATTTAAATATCATGCAAATGAAATTCAAATAATGCAAAGAGGTTTTGGACAGATTTTCTTTATTCGCGTCATTGGAATGCCATTCGCATTTATTGGCATTATTTTCAGACAAAATAAACATATCAGAAAATTATAAAAAAAACAAGAGCACCGTTATTTTTGGCGCTCTTTTAAGATAGTCGGTCTACGATACCTAGATACCTATTTTTTGAATAGGCTTAAAATGGAGAGGAAGGCGGTTTTCAGCACTACGCCTTCGAGCTTGGCAGCTTTATCGAGCTTGCGCAAATCCGCCTTAATTGCGGCGGCATTACCGTCGCCTCCATCCTCAAGCTTAATGCTGGAGATTTTTTCTTCAATAACCCAGCCGCCCGTTCCCAGTTTTTCTCCCGTAGGAAGGATTACATTTTGTATGTAGCCGATATTTAATTCGTCTCTTTCGCCGGATGAAATGCAAGCTCCGGCTCCGTATTTTTTTATCCATCCGATTGCTTCAGGGCAGATTTTGTCGCCAGCGGGATACGCATAAATATCCGTTGGCGGTAAAAAAATCCATAATCCATTAGCTCCCATCTGTTAATCCCCCTTTTTTTATTTTAGGTACTATGCAAAACGATAAGTTAATATAGCCGATAAATCATTTTTTGGCAAATTTTTTGAAAGTTTATTAATTTTAGCCATAATGATTGAAAAAAGGGGGAGGAAGGGGTAAGATATGAATAATTGAAAATGTAAATCTCAAAATGTAAAATGACAGTTAAAAATTAAAAATTTTGCATTTTACATTGTCATTTTTAATTTTGATATTTCACTTTTACATTAACTATGATTTCATCTCTTGAGGGTAAAATCTCTCTGCGCGCGGAAAAGCACATAATCTTGGAAGCCAATGGCATTGGCTACAAAGTTTGGTGCGGCGAGAAAACATTCTCCAAATTGCCGCAACCCGGCGCGCCTGTAAAATTATTTACCTACTTATCCGTCAAAGAAACCGGCTGGGATCTGTTCGGATTTTTGTCTTTTGAGGAATTGGAGATGTTTGAACTTTTAATTACGATTTCCGGCATCGGGCCAAAAACCGCGGCCGGGATTTTGTCGGCCGCCACGGTGGAAGATTTGCAAGAGGCAATCGTGTTGGGCGATGAAACCATTTTGGCGCGAGTTTCGGGCATTGGCAGCAAAGTGGCGATGAAAATAGTAATAGAATTAAAATCCAAAGTTAAAAAATTAGCCAAGGGCACGGGTGATAAATTTAAAGTAGCCGATGATATTGAGATCATTGACGCGCTGGTGGTTTTAGGATATAAGGTCTATGAGGCGAGGGAAGCGCTAAAGCAGGTGCCCGAAAGCGTGAAGGGGATGGAGAACCGGGTGCGCGAGGCGCTGAAGAGACTGGGGAAGAAATAACGTTCTTATAATGAAATAGCGAAAAGGAGGAGAGAAGATGAACAGAGAGGAGATGAGATTGCTGGCGAATAAATGTCTGGAGATGTACGAAAAATCTAATTTCGGCGAAAGAAAAAGATTTTTATCCCGATGGTATTTTTCTTTAACCGATGAAAAAAGAGACTGTTTGGACATGGTGGTATTTTACTTTTGCGCGCCTGATACCGAGCGTGTCAGGCTGGATAGAGTAAGGCGCGAAGCGCTTCGGGACGCGCGGGAACGGGACGGTTTCTTGGAAGAGGTAAAAAAGAAGCTGGCGTTTTTAAAGAAGAGAGACGGGGGGCATTATAATGAGGCCGTTGCTCGGGCCGAAAAACTGCGATTGTTGTTCAAGATTCGTTTATCCGAGGCGATAAGTTTCGAGGCTATCTGGGATTACTCCTTTGGGCTTGGCTGGAACACTTATCTTTTGACGGCAATAAAAGAAGGAAGGCTTCCCAAGGAAAAGAAAATTCAGCCCGATGATAACACAACAAGGGTCTGGGAGGCGGGCTGGAACGCGGCCAGAGAAGTATTGAAGAAAGAAGGCGCCACGGTACTTGAATAAGATAAGAATGTAATTTTTTGGAAACAGAAGCCGCTTCATTAGAGGCGGCTTTTTTATTTGCGTTCATTGCTGTTTTGGGCTAAGATTTTAGTATAATTTATGGTTTTAAGTTCAATGACTAAGCAAGAATGGAATAATTTTATCCTTGCTCTTGGCGGGAGTTTTTTGCAATCCTGGGAGTGGAGTGAGTTTCAAGAGCGCGTGGGCAAGAGCGTTTTTAGGTTTAGCGGTGAGGAGTGGGTTGCTCAATTTATTAAGAATAAATTGCCGGGCGTGAATAAATTTTATTGGCATTGCCCGAGGGGACCGGTGGTAGCGAATAGCGACTGGCCAATAGCGAATAGCAAAATACAAGAAATTATAGAACAAATTAAAAAATCTGTAGGCAAGGATGTGATTTTTTTTCGTCTAGGACCGGAGTGGGAGTTGGCGAATAGCGAAGGGCAAATGGCTAATAGTAAAATAACCTCACCCCAACCCTCTCCTTCAAAAGGAGAGGGGGAGCTACTTAAGAAGCTTGGTTTCAAGCAATTGCCTTACGACATTGAACCTTCGCAGACTTTAATTTTAGATATCACTAAATCCGAAGACGAACTGCTGGCGCAGATGCACGAAAAATGGCGCTATAATATTCGGCTGGCCGAGCGCAAAGGCGTGCAGGTAAAATTCACGCAGTCCGACTGCGTGAATTTTGAGCAATATTTTGAGGAATTTTATCGGTTGGTGAGCGAAGGCACGGCGGAACGAAAAAATATCAGGCATTATCCGAAAGAGTATTATAGGAAACAACTGATGATAAATACTTCAACCCCCCCGAACCCCCCTTTACAAGGGGGGCAGGCAGGTGCAAATTTTTATTCCCCCCTTACGCAAAGACCCGCTTCGCTCTCGCTCCAGCGAGGCGAGAGGGCTGGGGGGTTTAAAATTGTTTTATTTATCGCCGAATACGAAAACAAGGTCATCGCGGCAAATATCGTAGTTTTGTTCGGCGGGCGAGCGACATATTTACACGGCGCGACCAGTAGCGAGCACCGCGAAGTTATGGCGCCGCATTTGCTGCAATGGGAGCAGATAAAATATGCCAAGTCTCAAGGTTGTGCTGAATACGATTTTTGGGGCATTGTGAACGAACACACCATAGACAAGCGCGGCAAAAGCTGGGAAGGTTTTACCCGCTTTAAGCGCGGCTTTGGCGGCCGGAAAGTGAACTATGTCGGTTATTGGGACTATCCGTTAAACAAGCCGTGGTATTTTTTATACCGGCTGGTGCAAAAGTTTAGAAGATAGAGAACATGAAAAAAGACAAAAAAGAACAAAATCAAAAAGGAGAAGTTATTATCTACGAAGGAAGAGTAGAGGTAAAATTACAACAAAATTCTGTTTGGTTGAAGCAAGATCAAATAGCAGAACTTTTTGGTACGGAAAGAAGCGTCATTACTAAACACTTAAGCAACATATATAAAAGCGGAGAACTCGATGAAAAAAGCAATGTGCAAAAAATGCACATTGCTGGCTCGGATAAACCTGTTAAATTTTATAATTTAGACACTATTATTTCGGTCGGGTATCGGGTTAATTCATCAAGAGCGACTAAATTTCGCGTTTGGGCGACTAATGTTTTGCGAAGTCATTTGATCAAAGGTATTACAATAAATCAGCAAAGAATAAAAGAATCAAGAGCTCAACAATTGGCAGAGTTAAAAAAAGCGCTAATACTGATTGAAACAACAAAAAACAAAGTCCTAACTTTCGATGAAGCGAGTGGTCTATTAGAAATTATTACTAATTACGCCAACACTTGGCTCTTATTGCAAAAATATGACGAAGGCAAATTAGAAATTGGCCAATTAACGAAAAAAGTTAAAAAAACCATTGATTATGCCGACGCGCAAAAATCCATCGCGGAGTTAAAAGATGATTTAATAAGTAAAAAAGAAGCCAGTGATATTTTTGGGCAGGAAAGAGGCAAGACATTGGAAGGTATTTTAAATTCCATAAACCAGTCATTCGACGGCCGGCAATTATATCCGAGCCTTGAACAGAAAGCGGCGCATCTATTGTATTTTATTATCAAGGACCATCCGTTCGTGGACGGCAACAAGCGCATCGCTTCGTTGCTTTTTCTCGTTTTTTTAGCGCGTAATAACCATCTTTTGAACAAAAAGAGTCAACAGAAAGTAGCTCCGAATACTCTCGTGGCGCTGGCTTTGCTTATCGCCGAAAGCCAGCCCAAACAAAAAGAGACGATGATAAAATTGATTATTAATTTTTTGAAGAAATAATTAGCGCAAAAGTTTAGGAAATAGAGCTAACTTGATTAACAATCTAACCATTGACGCATTGGCTAACATAATGATATAAAGAGATTATGAGATACAAAAATACGTTAAAAAACGGCCTGGTCCGTTATATTGTGTTTAAGGAAGACGGGAAATGGTATGCCGTGGCCTTAGAATTTAATATTATTGAGGAAGGAGACGATCCTCGTGAAGTCTTGATTTTGCTTTTTGAAGCGATTCAAGGATATATAGAATCAGCCAGAAAAATAAAAGCTCGCCCGCAGATTCTTAATCAAAAAAGTGATAAGGAATATGAGGATTTATGGAGTGTGCTTCAGCGGAGAAAAACCAGCGTTACCGTTGAAAAAAATATTCCCTCTGTCTATACTTTTGGAGAAAGAGCTTTGGCGGCGGCATAATTATGCCGAACGGCTATTATAATTGGACCTTTAACGATATTATCCGCTTCCTTAGAGATCATAATTTTTCTTTGAATTATACCGAGGGAAGTCATTATTTTTATATTGGTTATTATGGCGGAATCTTTCGGCAAGTTTGCGTGCCGTTCCATGGCAGTCGAGCGATTAGCCCCAGGACATTGAAGGGCGTTATTCGGCAGTCAGGCATACCTAAAGAAAAATGGTTGGAAGGTTGATTGGTATCCGTGCAAAACACGGATTTTTATATTTAATGAAAGAAATTAGCGCAAAAGCTTAGACGATAAGAATATGACAAAAGGCAAAGATTTATTTCAACTATTATTGATAATAATAATTTGTTCTTTTGTTTATTTTGTTTTTCTTTTTTTATTTTTAGAGATTTTTGTGGGAGATTCTACGGTTTATAGCACAGCTGCATTTGGCTCATTTTTTGGCGCATTTTTTGCTTTTTTGTTTTTGAGAATAGGAGATTTTTTTATTAAATTATATAAAAATAAAGAGGAACATTTTAATGGGCTTACTTTACTTAATAGAATTTTAAATAAAAATATTTTTATAGCCAATAATAATATTTTTTTTGCTGGTTTGATTATTGTGAATTTGCAAAAGGGAGAAAAGCCAATAAATACCTTATCAAAATTTATTTTAGTAGACGAAGTTGTAGATAAAATAAAAAATTTAGACTTTTTCAGTGATGTCTTTTCTTTAAGTATCAATTTAAAAGAACAAAACGATAATATAGAAATGATTAACGATTTTTGTAAAGGAATGAAATCTTCATCTATAGAAGAAAATGACGTCGAAAAAAATTATCGTGTAAGAGTTATAAAATGCTTAGAAAATTTTGAAAAAATTTATGTTAATTTAAGGGATAGGGAATTTATAAATATTTTAGTCAAGAATTTGCTTTTAATAAAAAAAGAGAAATCATTTATAATTAAAATTATTCATTTCTTTCTTGGTTCTTATTTGAAAAAAGTTTCTGAAATAGAAATCGAAAAAGAGCTTCCAGCAGTGAAAAAAAAATGGGCTGAAATAATCAAAAATGAAAATTTTTCTAAAAAAATTATTACCTGATTTTATTCTCTATTGGTATCATTGGAAGCTGGCGCTTTTAGGGGCGCTGGTTTATGGTTTCCCGTCGCGTAAATTAAAAGTGATCGGCGTGACAGGGACGAAGGGGAAGTCGACGGTGGTGGTGCTGGCGGGGAGGGTTTTGCAAAAAAGAATTACCCCCTCTCAATCTCCCCCTTATCAAGGGGGAGAGGAAATTTTAAATTTCTCACAACCTCCCCTTACGAAGGGAGGAGAAATACAAAATCCACCCCAACCCTCCTTTACAAAAGGAGGGAGTAAAGTTGGGTGGATTTCGTCGCTCACGATAAACGACGGGAAAAACGAAGTGATGAATCCGCATCATATGACTATGCCGGGGCGGTTTTTTATTCAAAAAACTTTGAGGCAAATGGTAAAAAATGGTTGTGAGTACGCATTGGTTGAGGTTACAAGCGAAGGCGTTAAACAGTTTCGGCATAAGTTCATTGATTGGACCGGCGCGGTGTTTACTAATTTAGCGGCCGAGCACCTTGAAGCGCATGGCGGGTTTGCTAAGTATCGGCTGGCTAAAGAACAATTATTTGCCGCCGCGGCGAAAAATAAAAATGGTTTTGGAGTGTATAATTTGGATGATAAAAATGTTGGGGAGTTTTTGAAGTATTCAATAAATAAGAAATACGGATATTGTTTTTCTAACCCCTCCCAGCCTCCCCTTAATCTAAGGGGAGGAGAAATTTCCCCTCTTAAATTAAGAGGGGGTGAGGGGGAGTTATTCAGGTTGCAAATTTCCAATGTCAAATTAGACGCAATGGGTTCGGAATTTGAGATTAATAATGTGCAATTTAAAACCAATCTGCTGGGTGAATTTAATGTATATAATTGTGCGGCGGCAGCGGCGATAGGCATGGCTTGCGGAGTAGGGCTTGAAACAGCCAGTCAGGTGCTGGCAGAAATTCAATCAATTCCCGGGCGTTTGGAAATAATTAATGAAGGCCAGGATTTTACGGTGGTGGTGGACTTGGCGCACACGCCGGACTCTTTTGAGAAAGTTTTCAGATTGTTTGGAGACTTAAAAAATCAGCAGCCCACCCCCTCTTCAACTGAGGAGGAGAGGAAAAAATCAAAAATCATTTCCGTTTTTGGCTCGGCCGGCGGGGGCAGGGATAAATGGAAGCGGCCCGAGCTTGGGGGAATCGCGAGCGAGAATTCGGATATAATAATTATTACCAACGAAGATCCTTATGATGAAAATCCGCAAACTATCGCTGATGAAATTGCGGCGGGGTGCAAAACCCTCTCTCAATCTTCCCCTTCTGAAGGGGGAGAAAAAGCGGGGGTGGAAATAATTTTGGACCGCCGTGCCGCCATCGCCAGCGCCTTGTCTTTGGCCCAAAAAGATGATATAGTTTTAATATTAGGAAAGGGCACGGAACAGACAATGGTCATGGGGGGCAAAAAGCATGATTGGGACGATAGAATTGTTGTCCGCGAAGAAATTAAAAAACTAAGAAGTTCATTATAATAAAAAATACAGAGAGCGGATGAGTAAGAAATGGAATACTGGATGGGCTCATAACCCATCCGACAAAAATAATGTTTGGCGCTAATCTGCCGGCGTCGTTTCCTTTCGCGTTGACCACATTGTTTTTGTCTCGGGTTCGATTCCCGGTCTGCTCTCTGTCTCCATAAAAAATCCTCGCATGATTTTGTGCGAGGATCTTCTTTTTTAATGCCCCAATTTGGGTGGGTGAATTCCCTCGCCTTCAGGCGATAACTTCAGTATGATACAATGACGGTAGTATATGACCGAAGAATACCGCAAATCATCCC
>Ga0075954_111_pt1 | contig 21983 bp, 21 predicted proteins | sample RifGroA2_FD_68018 | JGI IMG/M metagenome (GOLD analysis project Ga0075954, IMG submission 68018) | Parcubacteria bacterium GW2011_GWA2_43_9b | reverse complement strand
GCGGGCGGCAACCTCTACTTGGCTACCACCACCACGGCCGGCACGGCAACCACTTCAACCTCCGCCCTCACCATTATCGGCAGCAGCGGCAATGTGGGCATCGGCACTTCTTCGCCCGGCTACGCCTTGGATGTGGACGGTTCGGCGGCTTTCGGTTCTGGTTCGGAGGCAATGAGAATAGACAGTTCCGGCAACGTGGGCATCGGGACCAGCAGCCCGTTCGGCTTGCTTTCTATTGAACAGGGGACAGAAACTAATTCACTATGGATTGGGAACGCGGGGAGCTCTACGCCGTCATTAGTAATTAAGGGAGTGAATAGTGACGGCAGAATCGGCATCGGGACAACGAGCCCTTACGCCAGACTGTCGCTGGTTGATGACACGACGAGCCTGCGCGACGTTTTCGTCATCTCCACCTCCACTTCAGGCTTGATTTTTAAAGTTGATTCTTACGGCCGCGTCTACGGCGACGGCGCCACTTACAACGCCGGCGCGGACTACGCCGAATATTTTTATACCAACAGCGCCGACTTGCAATCCGGCGAAGTGGTTTGCGTGGATTTGTTGGCCAATAACGCGGTCAAGCGCTGCGAGCGCGGCGCGGATAATAATGTTATGGGCATAGTTTCAACTAAGCCCTCGTTTGTCGGCAATTATATTAAAGCGGTTGAAGCCAATCCGGAAAACGGGCCGATTAACATCGGCGATTCGCTGACTTCGGCATCGTCCACGCCCGGCTACGCCAGGCGCGCGGACGGCGGGGATTCCACCGTGGCCGTGGCGCTGGAGAGTTTTGGCCAAACAAACCCCCTTACCCCCCTTTCAGAAGGGGGGCAAATCTCCAAGGGTAAAATTAAAGTTTTAATTTCGCGCCGAAACAAATCTTTGGCCGTGGAAGAAGTTGAAGCCTTGGTTATTGAAAGAATCGCCAATATGAAAATTGAAGATACGGTGGCGCAAATGATAAAACAGTCGGTTGATAATTTGAATCTGGACCCGAAAATTATCGCTATCGCGCAGGAGGAGGTCAGTAAACTGAATTCGGTTTTGACGGTGAGCGTGAATGATTTAAATGATAGATTTACGATTTACGATTTACGATTTACGAATGAATTGGCAAACTTCAATAATCAGATAAATACTTTGACTGGAAATGTTCAGGGGCTTAGCGATAGTAATGCCAAGATATTATCGGTGCTGGATATTTCCGTTGCCGCCACGACCTCGCCTTCTATATATATAGATGGGCTGGGGAATCTCTCTTTTGGGTTTAACTCCCCCCAACCCCCTCTTAATTTAAGAGGGGGGGAGGGGGCGTTATTGAATTTGATATTGGGGAATGTTGGCATCGGCACATCCACGCCTGCTCATAAGCTGGAAGTTGCCGGCGACATCGGGGCCACGGGTTTCGTTAATTTGTCTACGCGTTCGGCGAAAAAAGACATTGAGTATCTAAGTTCAGCGGATTATGAATCGGTGCTCGCAAAAATTTCGGATGTGAAAGTGGCGAGGTACTATTATAATAGCGAAAACGAATGCGGAAATAACTCCCCCCAACCCCCTCTTAATTTAAGAGGGGGGGAGACCGCCGCGCCGGCGGGCGAGGGGGCGTTATGCTCTAAGCGTCTGGGTCTCATCGCCGAAGAAGCGCCGGCTGAAGTTTTAAGCGCCGACGGCCAGGGTGTGGATTTGTATAAATTGGCGAGCTTCACTTTAGCGGGGGTGAAGGAATTAAATGGAGAAGTGATAAGTGTTAAGAGCCAAGTGATAAGTCTGGAAAGCCGGATGAGCACTCTTGAGCAAACAGTGCAGCAAAATGTGAATTTGGCGAATTTATTAAATGCCAATCCGTTCCAGATGGCGCTGGAAACTCTTAGCGGCGATAAAATTGAACTGGCGCCCTCGTCCATCGCCGCGTTGGTGGATAATATGTATGCGTCGGTGCTGGCCGGCTTGCGACAGATGGGATTGATGGTGGAGCAGGGAATAGTGCGGGCGCAAAAATTGGTGGCGGGAATTTTGCAGACGGATAAATTGGTGGTTAACACTTTGCCGCAAAGGGATAGCGCCGGCGAAACGCACGATGCGACCATCGGCTCGGGGCAAATCAATGTCAACGAGTTGGATACCTATATAATGAATAACCAAATAAGCACCACGACCAAGATTTTTGTGACGCCGGAACAGCCGGTGGCGCTGGGGGTGTGCGAACAAAATGCTGCCGAACTAAATCCTCCCCAGCCCTCCCTAAGGGGAGGGAGTAATGCGAGTGGTTCCCCTCCTTTAGGAGGGGTTAGGGGAGATTTGGGAGTTCGCCCCCGGGGTTTCCGTGTCTGTATGAATGCTACTTCCAGTCAAATTGTGAAATTTAATTGGTGGATAGTGGAAACGACCAGCGAAGCTGGAATTTCCAATGACCAATTTCCAATGACCAATCAAACCCCAAATTCCAATGACCAAACATTAAATTCACCGAGCCCGACTTCCGACGTCCCAAATATTAGCGAGCCCGCATCTTCGGATGTCGGAAGTCAAAACATTGAAACCCCATCTTTTTCCGCAACTTCCGCAACGCCAACCCCATCCGAAGCGTCGGTAGTTTCACCGACCCCGACGCCTTCTGAAACGCCGACGCCGACGCCGAGTCCTGAAATAACACCGACCCCGACAGCTTCGCCTGACGGCTCAGAATCTCCAGCTCCGTCGCCTGCGACAACTCCGGAAGTAACGCCGGTTCCGGCGCCAACGCCCGTTTCGACGCCTGAAGCAACGCCTGAAGCAACGCCGGCTCCGGAAATTTAAGGGTTTTTATAAGGGTGGGTTAAGGGTGAAAATAAGGGTAGGGTTGGGGGCTAAGGGCAAGTTTAAGTTAAGAGTTACCCTTAATAAGCCCCTTAATTATGACCCTTAATAACAATGACCGAAGAGCAGAAAAAATTTTTAAGAGATGTCAATTTTGAAAAAATTAACTGGAGCGATTTGACGGCCAATTTTTTCGCCGCAGATTTATCCGATTTAAGCAGTCAAGAAATAGGCAAATTTAACGCCTTGAAAAGTTTATGGGAACTGGCCCGGCCGTTGAAAATAAAACAGCAAACCCGCAACTGGCAGGACACAAAGGGTTATCAATATCTGGCGCTTTGGCAAAACGCGGCTTTGCTCCGATTACTTGTCAGAAGCTTTACCGGGACTTTGCCGGTTAGCGAGCGGCGATTGAAAGCCCAGCTGGACGACGCGGCCAGATCTTTTAAAAGAAACATTGAAGAGGGTTGGAAGCGGCCGACAACTTCCGAGTATTTGCAATTTCTCGGTTATAGCCAGGCGAGTTTAGAAGAAGTGAAAGGGGATATTCGGGATTGCCGGAGCGATGGGTTTATAGGGTCGGTTAAGGGGAGTGATTTAAGGGGTATTGGAATAGATTTGTCTGTTTATAAGGGACCGCTTAAGGGTCAGCCTAAGGGTGAGCCGGACGAACCCGGACACCCTTACTGCCGACCCTTAAAAACTCTTAATGCCAAAATCCTTACTTATGAAATGTTTATGGAATTGATAAATAAATCCGACTGGCTGGCGCGCCGGACCGTGGAATCGCTGGAAAGCAAATTGGGCGATGACAAAAAGTTTTATGAAATCCAGCAAGCGAAAATCAGAAGCAATTTAAGATTTCGTTAATTGCGAGATTCAGCCGCGCTTATAAGGCTTATGAAACTTAAATTTTATTTAATTTATTTAAAAAAATATATTATCGGCTTGGCGATATTCTCGGCCATCGCCGCAATTCTCGGCGGAGTTGTTTTTGGCATTATTTATATCATTAACGCCAGGCTGTCGGTTAATGAATTGCTCGTCTCGCCTGCCGGAGACGCCGTAACCGTAAATTTACCCGCGACCTACAACCAGCCGCTCATTTTAACCTTGGCCGATTTGGCGTTTTCCATAACGCCTTTGGGCGCGCAAGCGGCTGCGGCGGCCGTGGAAAATAATGTTGTAAAATATATTGACGCTTTTACCAACACGGATATTGTCCAGACAAAGTATTCCAATAAAATCAAAGAAGACATTATTTTAAAAAAATCCGGCCATCCGGCCGCCTTCGCCTATCAGCTTGATTTGGCCGCCTATGATTTCAAGAAAGACGGAGCGGGCAATCTGCTGTTTTATCAGAAAGGCCGTTTAGGCGATAATTTTTATCTGCGCTTTTCCATTCCGGCGCCGTTTATGATAGACGCCAACGGCAAGCAAAGTTCAACTAAAGAGGTTACTTTTGATTTAAGGAATGACGGCCGGCTGACCATCAGCCCGAACGCCAAGTGGCTGGCCGGCGCCAAATATCCGGTGATTTTAGACCCGACCATAGAAATTATTATAATAAACGTCCATTCCAGCCCGCAACAAGGCGAAAATTGGATCGTGAATTTTACAACGCAAGGCGCGGCGGATTTGAAAATTATTCCCAACGACCAAGCCACGATTGATGATGACGAATTTGTCTCGCTTTCCTGCGGTAATGAAACGCGCCAGCCGCAAATTCTGGCCGGAGACGTTATTTATTATCCGGGCTGGGAATGTTCGGGAACTGGACAAGTGGTCCATTACACCAAAAAAGCCGGCAACCACACTTTGCGCTTTGAATTCGGCGGGCAGGTAGTGTACGCGTATAACAGTTCAGCGGATTCTAATATAGTTTTCCGCAAGAATGTTATTTTTCGCGCGGGGTGTTCAGCCATAATAACCTGCGGGCAATCCTGCGTTTTTGACGGATTGACCTACGGCACGGTTACGGCTGATGACGGCAAGTGCTGGCTGGACCGCAACCTTGGAGCTACTCAAGCAGCCGTTTCCAGTACGGATACTAATGCTTATGGTTATTATTACCAATGGGGCAGGTTGACTGACGGACATCAGATTCCCACAAGTGGCACGACCGTTACCCAAAGTTCAGGCGATGTTCCTGGTCATGCAAATTTTATTAAAGGCTCTGCCGACTGGCGTAGTACGAAGAATGATAATCTTTGGCAAGGCGTGAATGGCATCAATAATCCGTGTTCAACCGGTTGGCGTTTACCCACATCAGCAGAATGGTCCACGCTGGTTACGGCTGAAGGCATTACGAATATCGCCACGGCCTACAGCTCGTCGTTGAAACTGACAGTGGCAGGCATCCGTGGCTATCTCGACACATTTTCAGATCAGGGCAGCTTTGGCTACTATTGGTCAAGTAGCCCAGACACTATTAATGCCTTTAATCTGTACTTTAGTGATGTAATTGTAAATGCCTCTAATGATCATCAACGCGCTAGCGGTATGCCTGTTCGTTGCGTCCGGGATGTTTATGCGTCGACGACGCCAAAACCCATAATTTTTCGCGCGCCATCCATACCAGTTGCTCCAAACAATACGGTCGCGCCGGCGGTAACAGGCACCGCAGAAGTTGGGCAGACGCTTTCCTGCTCCACCGGAACTTGGACAGGATCGCCGACGCCTACTTATACCTATCAATGGCAGCATACGACAACAAATATTAGCGGCGCTACCAATAGCACTTATGTTATTGAATCGGCATATATCGGAGAAACTATTAGATGCGTGGTAATGGCAACCAACTCTGTCGGTAATGCCAGCGCGAATTCTAATAATTCCGGAATAGTAGCCGGCCTTTACAGATATTGGAGACTGTTGGCTACCGCGCCCGGCTCAGACGCGGCCGGCATTTCTATGTCAGAGCTTAAATTAAATTATGACGCAACTTCTAATTCCTTAGTCGGAAAAACCATAACCAATTTGGGGAGCTCGTTCAGTCCTACATATCCTTTGAGCGAACTAAATGACGGTGTGGCCGAAACGGTCAATGGAGTAAGCATAGCTTATATGGAAAATAATCCCGGAACTTTTGATATTAAAATTTTGGACGGCGGCGCCAACTTCATACAGCGGCATTTCCAGCGGTTATCCGAATTGGAACCCCGGCACTTACCGCAGTTTCTCCACCGGATTGTAATTTTATGCGAGCGTCGGTTGAAAATTATTAAATCAATCTCACGCACTCTGACTGCGTGAGTATTCACGCAGTCAGAGTGCCAGATATTTAATTTATATTTAAAATTTTATGACAGAAATATATCATGCGCTCATCCGGAATAAATTCACCTTGACAGATAAATAAGTTTCTAATATCATAGAAATGAGATATTAATTTAATATTAAAAAGAGAAACTTATGAGTAAAAAAGAGTTAATTTGGCTGGAGATTCTTTCTCAAGCCATTGATGATAAAAAATTTGATTTTACGCAAAAGGCAATGGCGGAAAAATTCGGCCTATCGCTTTCCACGGTTTTTAACGCCCTTAAAATTCCCCGCCAGCTTGGAGCGGTAAAAGTAACCGGCCGGAATTTTTCTTTGGCTGATACGGAAAAATTGCTTTATCTTTGGGCCACGCAAAGAAATTTTAAAAAAGAAATTATTTACGAAACCTATTCGCCGCTCGGGCCGAAGGAAAGCGAGGGACTGATGCCCGCCGGCATAATTTTTGCCGCCTACAGCGCTTATGCCCAAAAATACAATGACGCGCCGGCCGATTATGACAAGGTTTACGTTTACGCCGGATCAGAGGAGCTGGCTGAAATAAAAAACAGATTTCCCAAGCAACCAGGCAGTCCCAATGTTTTTGTTTTGAAAAAGAATGAATTAGCGGAAAAATATAAGCTGGCCGGCTCGGACGCGCAAATGTTTTGCGACTTTTGGAATTTGTCCGATTGGTACGCCAAAGAATTTTTGAAAAAACTTAAAGAGAAAATATTAAATCAATAAGCCCGATGATTATGGAATACTACCATTCGCTAATCACTCAAAAAAGTTTTGATTTTTTGCAAAAACTCCGCCGCGAGTTTGAGTTTATTTTAATCGGCGGCTGGGCGGTATTTTTGTATTCCCATTCGTTAAAATCAAAAGACATTGACATTATCGTTGATTATAGCCAGCTCGCCAAGCTGAAAGAAATTTATAACGTTGCTAAAAACGACCGGCTTAAAAAATATGAAATTAAAACCGGCGAATTTGACATAGATGTTTACCTTAATCATTATTCAGAATTGGGCGTGGGAATTTCTGAAATTGAAAAATATACGGCCGGAAAACAAGGCTTCCGCGTGCCCGGTTTGGAAATTCTTTTTTTACTTAAATTGTTCGCCTGGTTAAGCCGGCGCGGCTCGGTCAAAGGAAAGAAGGACGAATTGGATATTTTTAGCTTGGCGTTTTTGCCTGAATTTGACTGGCTGAAATATGGAAAATTGGTTGAGGATTTAAAATTTGAAAAATACGGCCAATCGTTTTTACAACTTTTAACCAAGACTCGCGCCATAGCCGAATTGGGAATCAACGAACAAAAAATGGCTAAAACAAGAAAAAATATTTTGAGCAAATTTATTTTCGGGAGTCGGACTCTCGAATAAAAAATTTTAATTTAAATATATGCTTAAAGAAATCATGGATTTTATAAAATACAACAATGCCGCCGTAATTATTTTGGCGGTTATTCTCCTGCTGGGCGGCGGCGCGCTGGCGGCCGGGCCGGAAGCCATCGGGCAGAAGCAGACCTCCGTGCAAGGCGTGGACAATACGGCTTTATTGGCCGCGGACTTGGACAATTTCAACATGGACTTTAAGGTTGAAAATATTTTAGCGGATGAGAAATATTATTACGCAACCTATAGTTTTTTGGATATTAAACCAATCTCACGCACTCTGACTGCGTGAGTATTCACGCAGTCAGAGTGTCAGATATTTAATTTATATTTAAAATTTTATGACAGAAATATATCATGCGCTCAATAGGGGGGTTGATAAGCGTAAAATATTTATGGACGATAAAGATTATTATCGTTTTATCCACGATCTTTTTGAGTTCAACGATCAGCAAAGAGTGCAATCAAATTTTTATCGTTTTAACGCCAAATCTCACGCAGTCAGAGTGCGTGAGATTAAGCGACGAGAAAGAAAACTGCTGGTTAAAATTCATGCCTTCTGTTTAATGCCGAATCATTATCATTTGTTATTGAGTCCCTTGGTTGAAGATGGCGTAGCGATGTTTATGCAAAAATTAAATGGCGGATATGTTCAATATTTTAATAAGCGTCACGAAAGAACGGGGACGCTGTTTGAAAGAAAATACAAATTCGTTATAGTTAATAATCAGGCTCATTTTATCCATTTGCCATATTATATTCATTTAAATCCGCTGGACATGACAGCGCCGGAGTGGCGGGAGAGAAAAATTAATAATTTAAACAAGGCATTGGATTTTCTGGATAATTATAAGTGGAGTAGCCACTTAGATTATTTAGGAAAAAATAATTTTCCATCGGTAACGCAAAGAGATTTTTTATTAGAAGTATTCGGCGGAAATGATGGCTATAGGAAGATGTTAAAGAATTGGCTTAAAGATCTGTCAATGAATAAAATCAGCGGTTTGATATTGGAATAATCTCACGCAGTCGGAGTGCGTGAGATTGTGGACAATTATTTTATTTTCTATGCTATAATTAAATAAACGGACGCGTTCGCCATATACATATAAAAGAAGCAATAAAAGTAAAAAGTAAAAAGTAAAAAATGTTTGATTGGTTATTAAGAAAAAAATCAAAAACGCAACTGGGAATTGATCTGGGCGCTTCGTCCATTAAGATCGTTGAGCTCGGGCGCAAAGAAGAGCGGGCCTATTTGGATAATTACGCGTTGTTGCAATCCAAAAGCGGAAAGATTTTTAATATCATTGATCTGAAAGACGAGGATATAATTCAGTTGCTGGCGGCGCTGATCAAAGAAGGCAATTTCGCGGGCCGGCGGGCCAGCGTGGCTTTGCCGGTGGACCAAACTTTTTCCACGGTTATTTCCTTGCCGGTTATGCCTGAAGAGGAGCTGGCGGCGGCCGTGACTTTTGAAGCGCAAAAATATGTGCCCATTCCTTTAAATGAGGTGGTGCTTGATTGGAGCATTATTACCGCGGATCAAAACGCGGATCAAAGACGCGGAACCGAACACGGAGCGGGAGATGTCGTACGTTCCTTTGCCGAAGTTGCCAGGACTTCTGGCGGCAAGTCCCAGGGGGATGTGGATGCAATTTCGGAACAGGGAAGGAATTCAACGTCGGGCAATATCGGCGCGGGGACGATTCAAATCTTACTTTTGGCGGTACCCAAGGAAACCATCAACAGAATTACCAGGATAGTAAGCCGAGCCGGTCTTAAGGTGGCGGCGCTGGAGCAGGAAGCTTTCAGCCTGGCGCGTTCTTTGATAGGCAATGATAAAAATACTTTTATGATAGTTGATCTTGGCCGGCGGGGAACCGATATTATTCTGCTGGACCAGGGTTTTATTAAATTAAGCCACAGCCTGGAGTCGGTGAACAAAGAAATTATTTTTATGGAGATTGACCGCATTGTTAATATTTTTCAGATGCGTTATAATAAAAAAATAGGACAATGCCTGCTGGCGGGCGGGCGGGCGAACGAAAAAGATTTATTTGAATTTTTAACCGTTAAGCTGAAAATGCCGGTCAGGCTCGGCGATCCTTTTGCCCGGGTAAGCTACGATTCAAAAGCGGGAAGTTTTTTAAAAGAGCTAGGTCCGCAATTTTCGGTGGCGGTGGGACTGGCGATGCGCGACCACGGATAAGGCGGATTGGAAGCGGATATCGCGGATAGAAACTTCCGCGTCAATCCGCCCCAAATCCGCGGAATCCGTGGTAATATATGGATTTATTTCCTAAAGATTATAAAAAAAACAGTTCGTCAATGCCCGCGGCTGGAAACGCCGCGGAGCCAATGACGTTTCTATCAAAATTAAAAAATAAATTTTCGGCCGGTATCGGCGGCGGCCGTTCTGTTTCTTTGAGCAAGGTCAAGGATACCGCTTTGCGGCTCGGAACTATTTTTGGCGGAGTTATTTTGGCGATTGTTCTTTTGCTTTGGGCAAGCCTGGCGTTATACGAAAAATCTTTAAATTCCCAGATTAACGCTTTAAAGAAAAAACAGGCGGCTGTTTTTACCGATAAAGACATAGATATGGCCGCAAAAATAGTCGCTTTTGACAAAGGCGCTTTATTGGTCCAGGGGCTTTTAAAATCCCATTTTTATACTTCAAATCTTTTTGACAAGCTGGCCGCGGCGACTCTTCCGCGCGTTCAATGGCAATCATTTGATATGTCAACCAAGGATAAAACAATCAACGTTAACGGATTAGCGGCTGACTATTCGTCTTTAGCCAAACAGATATTGGCGCTGAAAGAAGGCGGTTTTTCAAATGCTAAAATCAGCAATATCTCGCTTGATAAAACCGGCAGGGTCGGATTTTCCGCTTCATTTAATTTTGATCCCCAAATTCTACAAAAATAAACCACGGATAACGCGGATTTTAAGCGGATATCGCGGATGAAAAATTCTGCGTTAATCCGCCCCAAATCCGCGTAATCCGCGGTTAGAGTATGAACAAACAATTATTGGCCTTAATAATTTTCATTTCCGCGATCGGGCTTATCACCTGGCAATATTTATTGCCGGAATTTGCCGTTGTGTTCGCGTTGCGGGATGAATTGAATATTTGGCAGACGAAGTTTAATGAAACGCAGAGTTTAAAAATGAAATTGGCCGATCTGGAAAAAAAGTATAATGGCATGGCGAGCGAGGCTGATAAAGTCGCCAAGGCTGTTCCGGCGGAACAAGACATTTCCGGGTTATTGGTTCAAGCGGAAGAGCTGGCTTCGCAAAACGGTTTGATTTTGCAAGACGTTAATTTTTCCGCGGTTGAAGCCAAGAAAAATCAAAATCCTGCCGCGTCCGCCGCGCCTAATATTCCGGCGACTGGACAGGGAGCGCCGGGAATCAAAATTTTAACGGTTGACTTGAGCCTTAACGGATCATACGCTTCTTTGCAAAATTTTATCAAATCCATAGAAAATAATTTGAGGATTATGGATATAATGACCATTGATTTTAATATGCAAAAAGCGGAGGCTGGCGCCCTGGCGAATCAGGATTTTAAAATTTCATTGAATACTTATTTCAGGGAATAAACCACGGATAACGCGGATTTTAAGCGGATATTGCGGATGAAAAATTTTGCGTTAATCCGTCCCCAAATCCGCGTAATCCGCGGTAATAATATGGCGATTATTCCAAACCAAACAGAAAAAAATATTTTTATTGACACGCCTCAGAAGCAAAAAGACAGAAAGCTCGCGGCTATTTTTATCGGGGCGGCATTTTTAGCCGCCGGAATTATTTATTTCGGTTTTTTCAGCGGCCCAAGCGCTTCGCCGGGGGCCGGCAACGCGCCAGCCATAATTAACGGTTTGGAGAATGTTTTAACGGTGAAAGAAAATCAAAACAACGCCATTCTTGAATCGCTTGGCCAGACAACGTTGGCCAACTCTATTTTTTCAAACAAACAACTGGAGTCCCTGATTTTTAGCGATAAACTGCCGATAGCGGTTGGCGTAAAAGGGCGGGATAATCCGTTCGCGCCGTTTTAGGATAATGATTTATGATTTACGAGATACGATTTATGAATGAAAACGAAATAAAATCTTTCGTATATTCAAATCGTGGCGAGTCAAGTTAATATCCCACGAGTATTACCGCAAGGATTAGTTGCCAAATCAAAATTATTCGTAAATCTTAAATCTTAAATCTTAAATCTTAAATCTTTTTGATTATGGCAACAGTCAACGAAGAAATAAAGAATGCTCAAAAAAAAGCCGGAGAATTGGGCATTCCTCTGTCCGACTTGGCCGGTAAAGTGATTTCGCCGCAGGTTCTGATGGAAGTGACCGAAGAGGCGGCGACTTTTTATCAATTTGTGCCGATTGATAAAAAGGGTGATGTTTTGGATATAGGCATGTTGAATCCCGACGATCTTAAATCCCAGGAGGCGGTTCGTTTTATCGCCCAGAACCGGAATTTTACTCCCAAGATATCATTAATCACCGATACGGATTTCAAGAATGTTTTAAAACAGTACCGTTCGTTAAAAGGAGAAGTTGACACGGCCTTGCAGGAATTGGAAAAAGAATTGTCCGTTCGGGACGAGCCGATAGAGGAGGGCAAGCGATCCAAAGCGGAGGACGCGCTGGAGAAGGTGATGGCCGAGGCGCCCATAACCAAGATAGTAGCGGTGATATTGCGTCATGCCAACGAGGGTCGGGCGAGCGACATTCACATTGAGAGCACCGAAGACAGATTAAAAATTCGTTTCCGCGTGGACGGAATTTTATATACGAGCCTCATCTTGCCCAAAGCCATCCAGCCGGCGGTCGTTTCCCGGATTAAAATCTTATCTTCTTTAAAAATTGATGAAACGCGCGTGCCGCAGGACGGCCGATTTCATTCGGTGATTGACGGGAATAAAATTGATTTTCGCGTTTCCACCTTTCCGACCGTTTTTGGCGAAAAAGTCGTGTTGCGCTTGCTGGACCCCGGTGAAGGATCAAAAACCTTTGAACAATTAGGTCTGGATGGCCGGAATCTCAAGTTGCTGGAGGAAGCGATGAATAAGCCTTTTGGCATGATCTTGATTTCCGGCCCCACGGGCTCCGGCAAAAGCACGACGCTGTACACTATTTTAAAAAATATGAATCAGGAAGAGGTGAATGTTGTTTCATTGGAAGATCCGGTGGAATACTATATTGAAGGCGTGAGCCAATCGCAGACCAAACCGGAAATCGGTTATACTTTTGCTTCCGGGCTCCGGTCCATTTTACGCCAAGACCCGGATATTATTATGGTGGGTGAAATCAGGGATGGCGAAACCGCGGAGCTGGCGACCCACGCGGCGCTTACCGGCCACATTGTTCTTTCAACTATTCATACCAATAATTCTGTCGGCGTAGTTCCCCGGCTGGTTGATATGGGAGTGCAGGGTTTTTTAATCCCTTCTTCTTTAACTTTGGCTATGTCTCAAAGGCTGGTAAGGCGTTTGTGTTCTGAATGCAAGAAAGCGACAGAGCCGGCGTTAAAAATAAAAGAGCTGTTGGATAAGGAAGCGGCCGGACTGTCGGACGCGGTTAAAGAAAATATCAAAGAGGTTGATTGGAAAAATTTAGAAATTTGGCAGGCGCCCGGATGCAAATTTTGCGCCCAGAAAGGGACTAAAGGCCGCATTGCTATTTTTGAAGCCTTGGCCATGACTCCCCAGCTTGAGGGGATTGTTATTGAAGGGGCGACCGAAGGAAAAATTGTCAAGGAAGCCGAGCGACAAGGCATGATCACAATGAGGCAGGACGGCATAATTAAAGTCTTGAAGGGGCTCATTTCTTTTGAAGAACTGATTGGCGCGGTGGAAACAGGGGCCACGGATTGACGCAGATCTATGACGCTGATATTGACGCGGATCGCGAGTAAGCTATTGATAAAATAAATTTAAAATGTAAATATCAAAAATTTTACATTGAGATTTGCCTTTTACATTTTTAATAATGCTTAAACAAAAACAAATTAGCGCGTTTTATCACAAAAGGGGATTTACTCTGATTGAATTATTGGTTGTCATTGCCATTATCGGAGTGTTGGCTTCTATCGTCATGGTTTCAATTAACAACACGAGGGCTCGGGCCAGAGATGACAGGCGAGCCGCTGACATTAAAGCGATTCGGGACGCGCTGGCCATGTATCAGGTTCAGCATACGACTTATCCGGCCCAAGCAGTTGAGACGAAAATTACCGGTTCGGACGCGATGTCCCTGGCTTTGGTCGGAGACAAGGCAATGACATCCGTGCCGGTTGATCCGGTCAATACGGGCGCGAGCATTTACACTTATCAGTCCCTGGCCGGCGCCTCAACTTATGTGATAAAATTTTGCTTGGAAACAAATTCTTTGAAGGGCTATGTTCAGGGTTGCGGGAATCAGATAACGCCATAACAAATTAAAAATTCAAAAATCAAAATGAAAAATTAAGGTATTCCGCTGCGCGGAATAAATTTAAATAACTTTCCATTTTTAATTGTCATTTTCCATTTTGAGATTTCAATTTTAAATTATCTATTATGCCAGATAAAATCAAAATTCTCCTTGTTGAAGACGATAAATTTCTTTCTGAAATGTATGTTACCAAGCTGACAGGCAGCGGTTTTGACGTGGAGACCGCTTTTGACGGCGAGGAAGCCTTAAAAAAGGCCAAGGAATTTAAGCCCGATTTGGTTTTTTTGGATATTGTTTTGCCGAAAAAAGACGGGTTTGAGGTTTTGTCGGCCTTAAAAGACGGCGGATTTTTGCCAGATATGAAAGTCATCGCTTTAACTAATTTAGGCCAGAAAGAGGAAGTTGCCAAAGGCATGTCCCTTGGCGCCAGCGACTATATCGTTAAGGCGCATTTCACGCCGACCGAAGTTGTCGCCAAGGCGAAGAAGGTTTTAGGGATATGACCGCGGATAGCGCGGATTTTTAGCGGATATGGGCGGATAACACTAAAAATTTCTGCGTCAATCCGCTTCTCATCAGCGTAATCAGTGGTAAAAATTATGTCAGATGATTACAAAAAAGAAATGGACGATCTCTTGGAGGAAGTGATAAAGCGCGACGCGACCGATTTGCATCTCTCTGTCGGCCGGCCGCCGATTTTTAGAATTGACGGAAGCTTAAATATTATGGAAGAGAAGGAGCCGATTTCAACGGAGCGCGCCCGAGATCTTATTATGAGCCTGATGAGTAAGGAGCAGTTGTCCAAGTTTGAGGTTAATAAGGACGTAGATCTTTCAATAACTTATCAGAATAAAGCCAGATTCAGGGTTAATATATATCAAGAAAGCAATAATATCGCGGCGGCCCTCCGTTTTATTCCTTCGCGGATCCGCACGATTGAAGACTTGAGTTTGCCGCCGATCCTGCATCAATTCACGCAGGTGCCCCAGGGATTTTTTTTGGTAGTGGGGCCTTCCGGGCACGGCAAATCAACGGCGCTGGCCGCTATGGTGGACGAAATCAATCATTCGCGGCAGGATCATTTGATAACCATTGAAGATCCGATAGAGTATGTTTTTCCGGAGGATAAATGCATCATTGATCAGCGCGAAGTGAGCGTGGATGTGGCGGATTTTCACCGGGGGCTTCGGGCTATGTTTCGTCAGGACGCGGATGTCGCGATGATCGGCGAAATGCGGGATCCCGAAACAATTTCTACGGCCATGACCGCGGCTGAAACGGGCCATCTGATCTTTTCAACTTTGCATACCAACACGGCGGCTCAAACCGTTGACCGCATCATTGACAGTTTTCCGCCTCATCAGCAGGGACAAATTCGCATGCAATTGGCGGCGACGCTCCTGGGCATTTTGTCTCGCCGCTTACTGCCGGCCGCCAAGGGCGGACTCATCAACGCCGTGGAATTGCTTATCGTCAATTCAGCCGTACGCAATTTGATCCGCGAAGGTAAGACCCATCAAATAGATATGGTCATTGAAACCAGCGCCGAAGAGGGCATGATATCGCTTAACCGTTCTTTGGTGGATTTGGTCAGCCGGGGGCTTGTGAGCTATGAAAAAGCGGAAATTTATTCAAATAATCCCCATGAATTAAGGATGATGCTGCAGCGATAAACCACGGATAACGCTGATTTTGCGCGGATATTGCGGATAAGATTTAATTTCCGCGTCATCCGCCTTGAATCCGCGTAATCAGTGGTAAGAATATGGAATTTAATTATGTAGCCAGAACTCAACAGGGGGAAATGCAGACCGGAGTGGTGGACGCCGCCACTCGCAATATCGCGATTGAAACTTTGCAATCGCGCAAGTTGGTGTTGCTTGATTTGCGAGCCAAGAATACTGGGTCGCTTTTCACAATGCAGTTTAAGATATTTCAACGCGTCAAGATGAAAGACTTGACTAATTTCGCGAGGCAACTGGCCACTTTAGTTTCCGCCCAGGTGCCTCTGCTCTCATCATTGCAATCTCTGGCAAATCAGGTGGAAAACCAATATTTGAAAGAAATTATTGTTCAGGTTTCAGGCGATGTTGAGGGCGGTACGGTTTTTTCCAAAGCCCTGTCGCGCCATCCGAAAGTTTTCTCGGATTTTTTCGTCAATATGATCAGGGCCGGCGAGGCCTCGGGAGGAATGGAAGCTTCTTTAAATTACTTAGCCGATTATTTGGAAAAACAATACTATCTGAACGCCAAGGTTCGGGGCGCCCTGACTTATCCGGCTTTTATTTTGGGCTCTTTTATTTTAATCGCCGCCTTAATGATGATTTTGGTCGTGCCAAAGCTAACCAGCTTTTTGAAAGATTCGGGGCAGGCGCTGCCGTTTTTGACGCAAGTTGTCATGGCAATTTCAGATTTTTTGATCAATTGGTGGTGGCTACTTTTAATAGTTTTGGCCGGCGGCGGCTACTATTTGTATCACGCGATTAGAACTTCACCCGTTGCCCGTCAAGCATGGGACGAAATGAAAATCAAGCTGCCGCTTTTTGGCAAACAAGTTTTTCAGAAAATATACATCACGCGCATTGCCGATAATTTAAGCACGCTGATTCAGGGCGGTCTTTCCATTTTGCAGGCTTTGCAAGTTACCAGCGAAGTGGTTGGCAATTCCGTTTATCAGAAGATAGTGGCTGAAGCCAAGGAAGATGTGAGAATCGGCAATACCCTGTCCAGTTCTTTTGCCAAACACAAAGAAATCCCCGCCATGGTTACGCAAATGATCGCTACGGGCGAGCAGACGGGCTCTTTGGACGTTATTTTAAAAAAGTTGGGATTATTTTATAATAGGGAAGTGGACAATACGGTGGCGACAATATCCCAGCTGATAGAACCGATGCTTATTTTGCTGATCGGCGGCGGCGTGGCGATTTTGGTTTCGGCGATTTTGATGCCGATATATAATATAGCAAACAACATGTAAACTAACCACGGATAACGCGGATTTTAAGCGGATAAAGCGGATAGGAATTCAATATCGACGGGGCTTGTTAAATAATTTCGGCGAGGAGGATTAGAAATTCAAAGAATTATTTGTGATCATATAAGAAATAAAAATTCCACGAAATGGCTAGATTTATCTGCATAATCCGCAATAAATCCGCGTAATCCGTGGTTAAGAAAGGAGGTGATAGAATTGAAAAAACAACAGAAAAGGTTCACCCTGAGTTTATCAAAAGGTTTCACTTTAATTGAATTATTGGTGGTTATCGCGATTATCGGCATTTTGGCAACCATTGTCATGGTTTCTTTAAATACCGCCCGCTCCAAAGCGCGCGACGCGCGCCGAGTTTCCGATGTCCGCCAAATGCAATTGGCTTTGCAGATGAGTTATGACGCCAACGGTTCTTATCCGGCGGCTTTGTCGGGCTTGGCGCCGACTTATATTAGCGCGGTTCCTTTTGATCCGGATGGAACAGGCGTGTATCAATATTGTCTTTCCGCGGCCAAAGGTTATCACTTAGGCACAAAAGCAGGGGGATTGGAAAATGCCGGCGGTCCGTTGCTTAACGACGCGGACGCGGTAGCGGCTGATTGCACTACTGGCGGTTTTGCGGGTACGGACCCGGTTTACGATGTGACCCCATAAGCTTAATGAGTTTGATTTTCTAAGCTTAGAAAAAACAAAAACCATTCTTTTGGGATGGTTTTTGTTTTTATTATGATATAATAAAAACAAGATACAATCACCAAGATACAAGAAACAAACAAATCTTAATGACCAATAACCAAAATTGTAATTTTCAATTTTCAAGCTCCAATTTTCAATGAAATCCCAATGACTCAATTTACAAATAATAAAAAGACATATGATCCGGAAGAGAGGACGGCTAAATTTGCCGAGGAGGTTATTGATTTGATGAGAAAAATACCTCACGATTTGGTTAATCAAAGATTGATTCCTCAATTAGTAGGTTCAAGTGGTTCTATAGGCGCCAACTATTGCGAGGCTAATGAAGCGGAAAGTAAGAAAGATTTTCAGCATAAAATCGGCATCTGCAAAAAGGAAACCAAAGAAACCAAACACTGGTTAAGATTATCATCTAAGGCCAATCCTCAATTTCAAGATGAATTCAGGAAATTATGGCAGGAGGCTCAAGAACTGCTACTGATATTTTCGAAGATATTGACATCAAGCAGAAATTGAAAATTAATTCATTGAAAATTCATTGAAAATTGGAAATTGGGATTTGAAAATTAATAATGAGTTTATTCAGAAATCAGGTTAATTAGGTCAATTAGAATTTTTATTAGATGATTTTTTTATTTTATCTATTTATTTTTCTTTTCGGTTCCGCCATCGGCAGTTTTTTGAATGTGGTGATTTGCCGTTTGGCCAGCGATGAGGGGATAGTTAAAAAACGTTCGCATTGTCCAAAGTGCGGGCAAATATTGGTTTGGTACGATTTAATCCCGATAATCAGTTTTTTTATTTTGCGCGCGAGGTGCCGGAGTTGCAAGGAGAAAATATCTTGGCAATATCCGTTGGTAGAAGCGGCAACGGGGGCGTTGTTTGTCGGAATTTTCAATTTCCAATTTTCAATTTCCAATGAATTTTCAATTTCCAATTTTCAAATATTAAACTTGATTACTTTTTGTTATTTGTTAATTGTTGTTTGCTGTCTGATTATAATTTTTGTTTACGACCTGCGCCATTATATAATTCCCGACAAAGTCCTTTGGCCGGCGGTTGGCGCGACTCTGGTGTATAGAATTTTTTATGCTTTCACGGAATTCAATTCCAATAACCCCTCCGTCCCTCCACTTAATTTAAGGGGAGGCTGGGTGGGGTTATATCCTTTTGTTTTCTCCGCTTTCGTTGCCGCCGTGTTTTTTTTGCATTTTTAGTTTTGATAACCCGCGGCCGCGGCATGGGCATTGGCGATATTAAACTGGCTTTTTTAATGGGACTAATGCTCGGCTGGCCGCAAATTTTGCTGGCGTTATTTTTAGCGTTTGCCGGCGGGGCGGCAATTGGCGTTGGTTTAATTTTTGCCGGCCATAAAACTATGAAATCGCAAATTCCCTTCGGCCCGTTTCTTATCGCCGGCGCGCTGGCGGCGTTATTTTGGGGGCAGGAGCTTATCGCTTGGTATCTTAGCTTTATCTCATAGCCCCGGAAAGCATTGTAGAAGCCAGACCTCTATGGTATTTGAAAATTATTCGGAAGGAAGAATTTAAACGGCTGGCCGGCAATTAGTCGTTTTAGGTCTGGAAAAATTGTGTAAATTATGCTACACTATAAATAGAGAAAATTTTTAAGTTGATTGTTTGACGAAAATATAATATGACAATTCATCAGTTTATAAAAAAGAGGCCGTATCTGATTTGGTATGTCAGGGATCTTGATAAGCTTTCCGAAGAATCAATCGTGGAGCATACTTTGAATTACGGCGATTGGGCTGATGTATGCGAGCTATTGGCGATTTTGGGCGTTAAAAAAACAGCCGCTATTTTTAGTCGGCAAATTAGCGGGAAAAGAATTAATTACGACCCGAAAATTATGAATTACTTCAAACTTTATTTTTCTCGCTATGCATAAAGAAATTTTAACCGTTGAGCAACTTGAGCTTTTGCCGCTGGTCAAATCGTTTGGTGATAATTTTGGACTGGTCGGTGGTACTGCCGTCGCCCTGCATTTGGGACACCGTCGGTCAATAGACTTTGATCTGTTTTCTTCGAAAGAATTTGATAACGGTGAAATTCGGAAAAGAATTTTAAAATTTAATCAAATTGATCAAGTCATTCGCGATGAAGCGGGCCAATTTTCATTGCAGATTATGGGCGTGCGCTTCGCTTTTTTAACTTATCCTTATCCGGTTGTCTTTTCAGAAAACATAGAAAAGATCATTAAGCTTCCTAATTTAGCGACGTTAGCGGCGATGAAAGCTTTCGCGCTGGGACGAAGAGCCAAGTGGAAAGATTATGTGGACTTATGTTTTATTGCCCGCCAAAACAACGGCATCAAAGGAATTTGCGTCAAAGCGCGAGAAATTTTTGATCAAGAGTTTAACGAAAAATTATTTCGGGCCCAATTAGCGTATTTTGCCGATATAAATTACTCCGAAGAGATAATCTTTATGCCGGGATTTGAAGTCAGCGATGAAAAAATCAAGCAGGAATTGATAGAGTTCAGTTTAGCTTAAAAGGCGCAAAAAACTGGGCGTAAAAATCATTCGGAAGGAAGAATTTAAACGGCTGGCCGGAAACTAATTACTCCTGTGCATAACTTTATCAATAATCGGCTGGTTTTATAGTATACTCAATGTAAAGTATTCCTAACTAAATAGAGTTAAAACTCCTTTTGAGTTTTTTGGGCCTATTTAAAAATTCAATGTTTAATGAACAAAAAATAAAAGCAATAATCTTAATCGCGATTATCGCGGTAGTAGCGGCGGGATTTGGAGTTTATATATTAAAGCAAAAGAAAGCTCAAACCGCCACATCGCAGCAATCACAAGCAAATCAATCTCAATCTAATGAACAGCCGGCTTCAAAGCAGACAATAGTGGAGGAGGGAGTAATTCTTCCCCCCGCTGAAATAACCGGTAAAGTTGTCGGCATGACTTCTGCATCCTGGATTATTGATCAACCGACAGGAGCCATAGAAGTCGGCATTAAAATTGACACCCCGGTTTTTAAAAACGAGGGTTCGGTCAAAAAACCGATGAGCGTAACGGACGTTAGAGCCGGAACCGAAATTACCGCCAAACTTGATAGCGCGACCGGGGCTGTTTTAGAAGCGATAATTATCAAATAATTTTAAAATTTTATCCGTTAGGCGCATAATCTTTACGATATCGCAAAAGCAGCCTAAAACTCTTTTTAAAATCAAAATATGAATCCCGGTAGATATCCGTAGTGTCTATGGAATTATATAAAAGTATGACCAACACAATATCTAACGAGATGAAAAATTTAAGCTTGAAATTCACTGTGAGAATGGCGATCGTTTTTTCGTTGGCGCTTTTTGCGGTTCTTATTATTTCATCTAATTCTGCGAATGCATTTTCAAGAACAGTTTCTTGTAAAGACATAAGCACAACGTGCGACGGTTTTTCGCCCGATCCAGAAACGGTTTGTTCACCAGCAACTAACGGTACTGGTTATGGGTATCGGACAAATCTAGTCTCTGGCGACACGTGTAATCCAGCAATATCAAAAATTTGTGAGTTTCAGCTTGGCGTAGCCGGCACAAAAGATTGTTCCTGCGTTCCCTCCGCCTGGTCTCCGGCAGCGTCAACGATTTGCGCCGGGCAAACTTTCACCCAATCAGACGGTTGCGGGCATACCCAAGGCGCAGTCGGGACATATTCCGGGGGAACTTTTGCTCCCGATCCAGGCACGGTTTGCATCGGAACATCATTTATTCAAACAAACGGCTGTTCAAGCCGAACGGCGGTCGGCACAAAGGGAAGTTGGGTTCCGAGTACGCAAAGGTTCTGTTCGGGTCAGACATTTACCCAGACAAATAGCTGCAATGTAACCACTAGATTGTCAGTCGGAACAGACGAGGGATTTTGGCATCCTCCGGAATCCCTTCAATGTTTGGGGGTTACGTTTACCCAGACAAGCACTTGCGGTCTTACCAGAACAGCAGTCGGAACAAGCGCGGGACTCTGGAGACCCGATGAATCGCAAGTCTGCTCGGGGCAAAAGTTTACCAAAAAAAATACGTGTACTCACGCCACTCAATTAACAATCGGAACATACTCCGGCGGAACTTTTTCCCCTGATCCAAGCGCGGTTTGCCAGGGAACGTCTTTCCTTCAATCAAATAGCTGTTTTACTAAAACCGCAATAGGAACAAATGCGGCTTTGTGCGTTCAACCTCCCACCCTCGATCTCAAAGTCAACAGTTCCAATACCCCGCCAGCGGTTACTGCGCCGGCCAATCTCAATGTTTCCTGGACAACGACTCATTCATCTCAACTGACCGGTTGTTCCGGCACGGGTCAGGGTTGGGACGGTGTCAAAGCAACCACCGGCGGCAATGATTCGGGCGGCAATCTCAATAATA
>Ga0075954_104_pt1 | contig 24451 bp, 22 predicted proteins | sample RifGroA2_FD_68018 | JGI IMG/M metagenome (GOLD analysis project Ga0075954, IMG submission 68018) | Parcubacteria bacterium GW2011_GWA2_43_9b | reverse complement strand
TCGCCCGAACGAAAATCCGGGATATGCAAAAGCGTATCGGCAGACAATAATCCGATAACTTGCGGTTTGGCCGCAGATAGTTCCGCGAGCCAAGAAAAAATTGTTTGCGTGGCGATTAAAATGTCGGCTTTTTTGGCAACAAAATCGGCGATTATTTTTTGCTGATCTTTGGGTTTTGGCGCGCTGTCGCTATCTAATCGCAAAATTTTGGCGTCGGGGAAAAACTTTTTTGTTTCCGCTTCAACTTTTTGCGAGCCGGAACCTACGGTTTTAATACGCCAGCTTTTGCATTTCGGGCAAGTTTTTGGCGATATCTCTTTGGTGCCGCAATGGTGGCAGAGCAGGGCGGGTCTGCTATTTATCAAATGATGCGCCAGCGGCGCGTCACAGTTTTGACACTTGGCGACATAACCGCAATCGCGGCATAAAATAAAATTAGCCAGGCCCCGCCGGTTAATGAATAAAATTATTTGTTGGTTGGCGGTTAGCGCGTTTTTAACGGCTTCATACAGGTCAACGCTGAAAATAGAAAAGTTCCCGCCCTTGAGCTCCTCGCGCATATCTATAATAACAGGTATAATCTCACGCAGTCGGAGTGCGTGAGATTTGTCGGAAAAGGTTATTTTAGATTTTAAAATTTTCGCCAATTTTTGCGCAATCAGTCGGCTGTCATAATGCGGGAACATATCCCATGATTTGTGGTTGGGGTTGGTTTTGTCTTCAATGATAATTTTTTTCAGGTTGGTAAACGGCAAAAAAACCGCCGAGCGTGTGCCGATTATTGTTTGCGCTTGGCCGATTTTAACAGCCAGCCAGGTGGCGTTTTTTTGTTTTTGCGTGAGCTCGGAATGCCAAAGAACGGAGTTATCGGACGAAGAGGACTCATAGGACGAATGGGCGCGAGAGATTGTTGGAGTAAGAATCAAGGTTTGAAATTTGGGTCGCGCATTCGCGCGAGATCCTTCCCCTGCCACTGCGGGGTCAGTATGACAAGCAGGGGTATTTTTTGGCGGTAGGGACATCTTCGCAAAAATTCCCGGCGAGCAGAAATAGTATTGGCCTAAAAATAAAGCCAGCTCAATTTGTTGTTTAGTCAAAACCGGCTCAAGCGAAATAATTTTATTCACATTCCGCAACTCAAAATTGGCGCTTTTGATTTCCATTTTGGAGTCGGCGATGTCGCGAGCGCCGATGATGATGCCTTTTTCTTTGCGTCGGCCTAAGGGAATTTGAACCAATGCGCCGATTGACAACGTTTGGTTGCCCCGCTGAGCGGGGCTTTGGCCGAATCTTTTAGATCTTTCGCTTCGCTCAGGATGACAAACTTCGTTGTCATTTTAGCATCTGTCGTGATAATATAGCAATATGACAAAAAGAAGAATTTTTATTGCAGTTAACTTGCCGGAAAAAATCAAAAAGCGGCTGAAGGAATATAAAGAAAAACACGATAATTTATCTGTGCGCTGGACGAAAATTCCAAGTTTGCATTTGACGCTGGTGTTTATCGGTTATGTTGACGATGAACAAATGCTAAAAGCGTGCAAGATTACGCGCGAAGTGGCGAGCGAGGTAGAGTCATTTTTTATTTATTTTAAACGGATAATTTTGGGTCCGCCCGGTAAAGAACCGAGGATGATATGGCTGGAAGGCGAGAAAAGTGATGCATTGACGCGTTTGCGCGACGCGCTGCAGGAAGCATTATTCAGCGCTGACGCTGGATTCAATCATAAAGAAAGCCGGCCGTTCAGTCCGCATATCACTTTGGCGAAGATAAAAAGCGATGAGTGGTGTAAACTATTAACGTCTGACATCAATAATGTTGGGCAGGATTTCCAGGCGCAGGTAGAAGTCAATAGCATTGAGGTGATGGAAAGTGACTTAAAATACGATGGAGCGGAATACGCGGCGCTGGAATCGTGTTTTTTAGGTAAATAAAATAGGTAAGAAAATGTTTTCTTACCTATTTTGTCAAGAATTACCACCATCCCTGGTAATCCCCCTCAACTTTTAAAAAACCTGTGCCCCCATAAGAAGAGCAGACAGTCGGGAGGAGGGGTTTTAAATCGAAGCTTTCTTCATGGCAAAAACATTTGACGCCGGCATTGTAAATAGAAAGTTTACGGCCGCATTGAGGTAATATATAAAATCTAGTTTCCTCTATGGGCACCACCTTTTTTAATCTCATTGCAACACCTCCTTTTTAAAGCCCTTTATTTTAAAAGAAAGAACAGCAGTCAAAAGAACAGCAGTCAATAGTGAGTAATTAAAGCATACAGTAATATGAACATTTGTCAAAATGATGTCAAATTAACATTACTTGATGTTTGTATGGATAATTTGAAGATTGACGAAGTTCTTGAAAAAATAGAAGTGTTTTTGCGTGATGGCAAACAGCATTATATTGTTTTGCCTTACGCGGCTTTTTTGGTGGAAGCGCAAAAGGATGCGGAATTTCGGCACATTCTAAACGGAGCAGATTTGAGCTTATCGGACGGTATCGGGCCCGTCATCGCGTCATATATTTTAAATGGCGAAAAATTAAATGGCCGCGTGATGGGCGTGAATTTGATCTTTGCGCTGGTTGCAAAATTTGGCGCGGAGCATTCATTTTTTTTATTTGGCGGCAAAGAGGGCGTGGCGCAGGAGGCGGCAGAAAAAATTATGGCTAAATATCCGGCGGCAAAAATCGCGGGCACGCTAAATGGATATGTGAACGATGACGAAGCGGCAACGGCCATAAACAAAAGCGGCGCGGAAATTTTGTTGGCGGGGATAGGCATGCCCAAACAAGAAAAATGGATTTACAATAATTTAAAACGTTTGCCAACTGTCAAATTGGCTGTGGCTGTGGGTGGCAGTTTTGATTTTATTTCCGGCCGCGTTCACCGCGCGCCGCGCTTCGTGCAAAAAATGGGCTTGGAATGGTTGTGGCGGTTGTTTACGCAACCAAGCCAGTGGCGAAAAACTTGGCGCGCGGTGATAATTTTTTCGTGGCTGGTGTTGAAAGAGAGGCTTAAAAAATAATATCCCTACAAACTGGAGTTTGTAGGGATGTGGGTATTGTTTTATTCATATGTTTGCCCGTCCGAAGTCTTGATGAAAGAGGGAATGAGTAAATACGGAATTATGGAAAATAAAAAACAAAAAATTTATTTTATCGGCATCGGGGGAATTGGGGTATCTGCTTTGGCGCGGTATTTTTTGGCGCGGGGGGATAGCGTGAGCGGGTCGGACGCGGTAGGGAGCGGGATAACGGAGGAATTGGGGAAGATGGGGGCGGAAATTTTTATAGGTCATAAGATAGAAAATATCACGCAGTCCGACTGCGTGATGTTTAGCGCGGCGGTGAGGGAGGATAATCCGGAACTAATTGAAGCGCGGAGGCTGGGTATTAAAACTCAAAAATATGCCGAGGCGTTGGGAGAATTAACCAAAGAAAAATTTACCATCGCGGTTTCCGGTATGCACGGCAAAAGCACGACGACCGCGATGATCGGCTTGATAATGGAAAAAGCGGGGCTGGACCCGACGGTGATTGTGGGGACGAAGGTGAGGTGGGGAAATCAGGAATCAGGAATTAGGAATCAGGAATCAGGGAAAAATCTTAACCTCCTAAACCCCCCTTTGGAAGGGGGGCAAAATCCTCCCCAACCCTCCCTAAAGGGAGGGAGGCGAATTGATCCCCCTCCTTTAGGAGGGGTTGGGGTTAGGGGAGATTTTGATAATGCCAGTAATTTTCGGATGGGACGGAGCAAATATTTGGTTATAGAAGCTGACGAATATGATAAATCCATTTTGAATTATTGGCCGAAAATTTTGGTCTTGCTGAACATTGAGGAAGAGCATTTGGATACTTACAGGGGCGGTTTGCCGGAGATAATGGAGACTTTTAAAGAATATGTTGAGCATTTGCCGGAGGATGGCGTGTTGGTGGCGAACCATGGCGACGCAAATATATCAAAATTAATTTTGGACGCGGTGCCCACCCCCACCGTCTTCCCTTCCCTTCGGGAGGGGGAGAGTAAGAGGGGGCGGGATTGGCGCGTGGTTAATTTTGGCGCGGAAAAAGCAGGTGGACTCAATCTAAAAATCCCCGGCAAGCATAACTTAAGCAATGCCAACGCGGCGCTGACCGTGGCGCGTGTTTTGAGTATTGATGAAGAGATTGCCATTGAAGCGCTGAATAATTTTATTGGCGCTTGGCGGCGGATGGAATATAAAGGAAAATTGAACGGCGCGAAAATTTATGACGATTATGGTCATCATCCAACCGAGATTAAAGCGACGTTGGCCGGAGCGTGCGAGCTATTAGCTATTAGCCATAAGCCATTAGCCAAATTATGGTGCGTTTTTCAGCCTCACCAATACCAGCGCACCTATAATTTATTTGACCAATTTGTTAGTGCGTTTGGCGCGGCCGATAAAATTATTTTATTGCCGATATACAGCGTGGCGGGGCGGGAAGACGAAGGAATAAAAAATAAAGTAAACTCGGAAATGCTGGCGGAAAAAATCAGGAATCAGGAAGCAGGAAGCAAGAATCAGGAAATTTTGTATTTAAGCGATTTTGATAAAGTGGCAGAGTATTTGCGGAAAAATTTGCAAGCCGGCGATGTTTGCGTGATCATGGGCGCGGGGGATATTTATAAACTGACGGAGCAATTGCTAATTAAAGAATAAAATGCGATTTTGTGGATAACTTTCCTTTGACATATTCGGCGCAGGCCTTAAAATAGAAGTAAGAGCCAGAAATTCTCTGGAGAGGATTTTATTAAAAAAAGAAATCCGGGCTTTTCAAAAAAATGCCGCGGAAAAAGGTCGGTAAGTCCTCAAATAAAAATAATAATTAATCATAGAAAAATAAAATTATAAAATACATAAATTAACAAAAGATCGATCGTTGATTTGTGTTTTTTATCAAATAACAAAAATAAGAAAGATATGAGAAAATTTATTCAATCAAGGTCAACCTGGGAAATAGCGATGGTATCCGTTTTGTCGCTTTTTGCCACGGTCGGCGTGGTCATGGCGGCAACCACCATTGGCACGAATGTCACCACCGGCGGCAATATTTACGCCACGAGCACACTATATGTTGATGGGGCGTCAACCTTTACAAATACCGTTACCATGTCTGCGGCGAATCTAAAAGTTTCCACGGGCTATGGTTTGGATACGGCTGCAGCCTCCGGTGTCTTAAATATCGGCACGACTAGCGCTACCACTATTAATATCGGTTCAGCCGGCGCTACAGTCGCCATTAAGGGCAATATGACTTTTCCGACCGCTTACGGTTTGGATTCAACCGGCGATGTCTTAAACATCGGCACGACTACGGCTACCACCATTAACATCGGCAGTTTGACGGGTATCACCGCTGCTGGCGGCAGAATCACCGTGCCGGCGGCCTATGGTTTAGATGTGGCTACGGCCGGCGTGTTAAACATCGGAACAAGCACGGCCAACGCCATCAATATCGCTAAATTAACTGTTGTTACCGCTTTTGGCGGCAACATGACCGTGCCTAACGGTTATGGTTTAGACGCTGTTTCCGGCGCCTTAAATATCGGCACGACCACCGCTACTCAAGTCAATATCGGCAGCGTCACCGCTCCGGTTGTCATGACTAATTCTTCTTCAACTTTAGCCAGTTTTAATAACGCGTCTTCAACCGTAGCCCGTTTTGGCGGCGGCACAGCGGTTTCGGGATTATTGTTCGGCACTTGCGCCGTGGATCCCCAAAGTATTGAGGTGGCTACCAGCAGTCTGGTGAGCACAAGCTGTAATACCAACAATAGCAATTTGACGAGCGCGTATACGGTTTTTATGACGCCGCCCACGGCTATGCAAACAGATTATTCTCTGATATACGAAGGCGCGACCGCTTCAACTACGGCCGGATATATTGAGATACTTTTGTACAACGCTTCTACGACAGCTGCCGTTGATGGCGCTTCCAGAACATGGAAGTGGATGGCAATAAGATAATAAACTAAGCAGTTTAACTTTATGATGAGAAAAAAAATTATAGTAACTGTCTTGGCTTTATTGTCGGTGGCTCTGCCGGTGATAGCCGCTACAACTGATTTTGTGGCGGATGCAAATATAACCGTAGCCAATGTTTCCAGCGTTGGAGATTTGATCATTCAAACCGGGTCCAAAGCAGCCAGTTGGACATTCAACGGCGGCACTTTTACCGTGACTGATCCGGACGCGACCGCCGGTTTTAGAATTCTTTCTTCTGACACCGATGTGACGGCGTTTCAGATTCTGAATAATACCACCGGCGCGGGGTTATCATGTACTCTAAATACTACTCCCGGCACAAGCTACATTGATTTATCAACCACCGCCGGAACTTATAAAATAGCGGCGTCAACAGTTACCGCTTGCACGCAACTTTGCACGACGGTAAATGGCGCTGCTACCTATAACGCCTATCCGACTTGCGGCGCCGCTACTTGTAATACCGGTTTTCGTTTAAGCGGTTCGGGCACCGACGCGGTTTGTCTTGTGACCGGCGGCGGCGGAGTATCCGGAGGTGGCGGGGGCGGCTATACCACTTTAGGTTTGGCGGCTACTCCAACTCCAACTCCAACTCCAACTCCAACTCCCGCTTCATCAATCACTCCTTCGGCCTCATCGGCAGTTACGTTGATTCGCTACGCGGGCGATCCGAAAGTCTACGTTGTTGAGAATAGCCAAAAACGCTGGATCCAAACAGCCAATGACTTCAACGCTCTCGGTTACAAATGGAGCGATATTCAAACGACCACCCAAACTTATCCGGACGGCGCGGCGAAAACTCCTTCAGCCAGCTCAGCGGTCACCTTGATTCGCTATGCAGGCGATCCGAAAGTCTACGTGATTGAAAACAGCCAGAAGCGTTGGGTCAAAACCGGAGATGATTTCACCAAACTCGGCTACAAGTGGAGCGATGTCAGAATCGCCCCGGCCACGGAAACTTATACTGACGGAACAGCGAAGACAACGGCTATTGCGGCAACTTTCACGCAAACTCTCAAACGCGGTTCCAAAGGCGCCGAGGTTCTGGCTCTTCAACAAAAGCTGAAAGATTTGGGTTATTTCCCGACAGACGTAGAAATGGTCAATAATTTCGGCCCGACCACCCAGAATTCCGTCAAAACTTTTCAAAAAGCTAAAGGATTATCCCAAACCGGAATAGTTGACGCGGCCACGAGAACCGAGCTGAATAAGTGAGTCCATTCACGAATATTTGCGAAAAATTCGTGTCTGATTAGTGATGCAAAAATTCGCGTATGATTTGCGATTAAAACACAGTCTCGCCAAGACTAAAACAAGGCCCCGTCCCGCAATTGCGGGACGGGGGTTTATTTTTGAGTAAACTGTAATTTTGTGATACAATCTAAGAGAAATGGAACGAAAAATTTTAACCAAAAATATCATTTGGCTGTTTGTTTTTTCGTTAGTTTTGCCTAACGGGCTTTTTTTTGCCAAATCAACGAACGCGCAAAATGAGGGACTGGTTTACGGTGATTCGGACGTGCCGGTAATCTTGCCGCGCGCGTCCTGGGATAACACACCGGCGTTGAACGCGTTGATGACCTGGGCGCCGGATAAAAATGCCAGTCCTTCCGATTATCAGCCGGTGGAAAGAATCATTTTGCACGATACGGGCTGTGATGCGTCAAACCCGACCTGCAATAATAATCAAAATCCCGTGGCTACAATTCAGGCGATGTATCGGTATCACGCCGTAACGCGCGGGTGGGGAGACATCGGCTACAATTATATTATTGACCAGCAAGGTCGGATATATGAAGGCCGATATGGCGGCAACGGCTCGCGCGGGGCGCATGTTTTTGTTGACAAGACCAAAGATAATTTTAATTTTGGCACCATTGGCATTACTGTTTTGGGAAATTATGGAAAAATTCAGCCAGCCGAAGCGGTATATCAAAGTTTAATCCGGCTGGTTGCCTGGCTGGCCGCCACTAACAATCTTGATCCGCAAGGCACTCGTTCTTCCAGTATTTGGAATTTTACCACCAGCGAATTTAGCAGTTTGTATAATGGGCCGATAGTTGTGGGGCATAAAGACGTGGAAAAAGGAAATCCTGACCCGGGCTTGCTGGACGTGGCCAAAGTGCGGCGCGCCACGGCTGATTTTGCGGCTAAATATAGAAATTATATTTATCAGGTTGATTCTTTGCCCAAGATTTACAAAATTGGCAGCGGCACGCGCCAAATTTATAATGACTTGCCGACTTATGTCAGTATGGGCGGCGTTTACCGGGGATCGGTTATAATTTCTCAAACACAGGCGGATTTGTTTTCGGAAAGCCGGTTTTTAAAATATCCCGACGGTTCACTGTTGCGGATTAAAGATAATTTCTCCGTTTATCTTATTCAAGATGGTCAAAAGCGGAATCTGAATGTTAGCGTCAAACAATTTATGGTGTTAGGTTTTGATTTTGACAGAGTAAGAGTTGTGGAAGAGACGGATTTGGCCGGGTATTTGGAAACGGATATGGTTAAATATGGGCCGGATAAACAGCTTTTAAGCGACGGCCAGCGGGTTTATTTAATCCAGGCTGGCCAAAAGCGCTGGATTCCTTCCGACGCTTTGTTCGCGACGTTGGGTTATAGCTGGTCAAAAATAAAATCTGCTCCAACGGATCTGAAAAATTATCTTGACGGCGCGGTTTTATCCTATCCTGACGGCACGCTTTTGCAGGCGGCAGGCCAGGAAGCGGTTTATTTGGTTAGCGGCGGCCAGCTGTCGCGATTTATCAGCGCGGAGATTTTTTTAAATTTGAAATATAACTGGTCAAAGATAAAAAAAATCCCGGCCGAAGAGCTGGCGTATTATCCGATAGGGGATTTTGTGAAATATAAAGACGGCGCACTTTTGCGTCCCAATGATGAAAATAATGTTTATTTAATATCCGGCGGCAAGCCGCAGTTGGTTGACGGCGCGACTTTTAAAAAGAAAAAATATAAATGGGTCAATGTTCTGGTGATTTCGGCGCAAGACTTTCATATTCTGTATCGTGGCGCTGCGATAGAGCAGCCAATATCCACTCAGCTATCTCCTTCGCCGAGTGCCACGCCTACACCATCCCTAACGCCGGTTCCAAGTCCTACTCCGACAATAATTCCGACTCCGGCTTCTTCGTCTTCGCCTATCTCTTCCTCGGAACCGAAAATGCGAGTGGCAGTTTACGAAGTGACCGCGCCGAGCGTAACCTTGACTGCCAATATGCCTTTTAATATTCTGGATAAAACCGGGCAAATCGTTGTCGGAAAAGCCGCCAATGAAAATTATGTTTATAATATTAGCGCGTCGTCTACGGCTTTCGTAAGAATCGTCCCGCAGTCAACTGATGGCATCGTGCAGATAGTTTCTTATGAAGACCATCCGGCGTGGAAGCCGTCGTTAAACTATAATCAATTTCACGGCACAATGGAGATTGTTTATTCGGCTAAGTCCAATAAAATTTGGGCGGTCAATGAGCTGCGCTTGGAAGATTATTTGAAAGGCATCGCGGAAATTAACCAGACAGACTCAGCTGAACATCAAAAAACTATGATTGTCGCGTCGCGTACCTACGCCTATTATTATATTTTGAAAGGCGGCAAGCGCGGCGCGGATGAGGTTTATATTTTAAATAACACTTCCGCGGATCAGCTGTACAAGGGTTATACGCGCGAATTATCGGCGCCGGCGGTGGTTGATGCGGTTAACTTCACGCGGGGCGAAGTTGCTGTCTACAATGGCGCGCCCATCGTTACGGCTTATTCTTCCGGCGCGCCGGAACTTGCAACTTCGGGTACAAAAAATGCCTGTACGGTTTGGGGTAATCAGTATTGCCAGGCGGGTTTTGAATATCTGGCGGGCGAGGTTAAGGATCCGGCCAATGCACCCTATACTCAAAGCGTTTGCGGCGGCGGCAATCATTGCGTGGGACTCTCGGCCGCCGGCAGCCGCCAGTTTTCTTTAACCGGCGCGAAAAATTATCAGGAGGTTTTGAAATATTATTATTCGGGAACGGAGATTAAAAAAATATATTAACTCCTTTTATCTCCCCCTCCGGTACTCCGGAGGGGGAGCATGAGGGGGTGGTTCCCAATTTTGCGTAATGATCAAGGCGCCAAGAAACAAATCAGATTTAAAATCGGTTAGATCAATACTCAGAGCAAATATGCCTTTGCCCGAAGTTATTTTATGGCAACGGATAAGAGGCCATAAACTGGGATTAAAATTTCGTCGGCAGTATTCGGTGGAGAATCATATTTTGGATTTTTTCGCGCCGGCTATAAAATTGGGTATAGAGATTGATGGAGATACTCATTTTAGAAACAAACAGGCCGAAGAGAAAGATTTTTTGAGGGATAGATTTTTAAAAGAGCAAGGAATTATAGTTTTAAGATTTACAAATAATGAAGTGAGATGTAGTTTAGATAGTATTATATATAAAATAGAATCAATAATTAAAAATGCCCACCCCCTCTTAATCTCCCCCTCCAGAGTACCGGAGGGGGAGAGGCGTAGCGGGTAAAAAATTAGAATGGAAATACCTAATTGGACAAAAATAAAAGAAGATTTAATTAAAGATGGATTTCGCAAAGTTATTAAACGAACTTTTCAGCTTGGGAGCGGTGAGGTTTTTGATTTTGAAATAAAACAAGAAGATACCGCTGCCTGTGTTCTGGCTTTAACTGGTGATAATAAGGTGATCTTGGTTAAGCAATTTAGGCCAGGGCCGGAAAAAGTATTGTTGGAATTACCTGGTGGAGCTATTGATAATAATGAAAAGCCGGAAGAGGCAATTAGAAGAGAATTATTGGAAGAAGCCGGATACAACGGTGATTTTCAATTTGTTTCTCAAAGTTTACATTATGCTTATTCTACGTTGATCAAATTTAATTTTATAGCTCTAAATTGCAATAAAGTGCAGGAACCAAAAACAGACAAAAATGAATTCACGGAGGTTATTTTGATGCCGCTTAATGAATTTAAGAATCATTTAAGAGGCGGTCAATTGACAGACGTAGAAACAGGATATCTTGGCCTGGATTTTTTGAAATTATTATAGAATGCCCAAAGTATTTATAATCATCATCAATTTCAACGGCTGGCCTGACACCAAGGAATGCTTGGAATCTTTGAGCCGCGTGGAATACGATAATTTTGAAGTGGTTTTGATAGATAATGGATCTAAGGACAATTTCCAATTTCTAATTTCCAATTTCCAAAAATTAAAAATACACGAAATTTATAACAAAGAAAATCTTGGCTTTGCGGGCGGAAATAACCAGGGCATAAAATTGGCGTTGGCCAATGGCGCGGAATACGTTTTGTTATTAAATAACGACACAACGGTTGAACCGGATTTTTTAGCTAAACTGGTTGAAGAAACGAAGAGCGACGAATCAACTGGTATTGTCGGACCGCTTATATGTTTTTATGATGACCATAATAAAATTTGGTCGGCGGGCGGGAAAATTAGTAATCATATGACTCGCGGTGAATTGCGCGGATATCAAGAAGTTGATGACGGCGAATACCAAACCGCCGAACAGGTTGATTATATCAGTGGCACGTGCCTTTTAATAAAAACCGAAGTTATTAAAAAAATTGGTTTAATTTCCGAAGATTATTTTTTGTATTACGAAGATACGGATTGGTGTTTGCGTTCAAGCCGCGCCGGCTGGCGGAGCGTGATTGTGCCGGCGGCCAAAATTTATCATAAAGCGTCAAAGAGTGCGGTAGAATTTTCTTATCCTTATATTTATTACCACTCGCGAAACGGATTGATGTTCGGCGAGCGATTTGGCGACAAATCAGCAGTTTACTTAATGAGCGTTTGGATATTTTTAAAGCAAATAGTGAAACTAATGATTTTTTTTAAACGAAATTGGGCCAAACCAGTCCTGCGCGGCGTTTGGGATTTTTGGTTGGGGAAGAAGGGGAAATTAGAGGGATACTATGATACTCGCTAATTAGTTTCAAAATCGTGAAATTTTCTCCAGCGTAGAAATTTTTACTCGCCAAGACCTCCTCGCTCTCCCCGCCTTTTTGCAAAAAGGAGTGGAACCGTGCTCGTTTGTAATTTTGAGCGTTTTGAAACTAATTAGCTCGCCTTAGGTTAAATTTACATGCTTATTGGAATAGACGCGCATAATTTAGAAGGAAAAAGAACCGGTGTCGGCCGGTATCTTTTGAATTTGCTGAAAATTTGGTCAGAAATGGATTTAAGACAGTTCTATCATACTACAGAGTATGATAGAATTGTAAAAAATGGTGATGGAGGGATTAAATTTATTTTATATTTTAAAGATGAAATTCCGGCTGATTTGCGGCTCGTTCCTACTATCTCCCCCTCCAGTACTCGGGAGGGGGAGAGTAAGAGGGGGTGGTTTAACTCTGATTTGTTTGAGTGTAAATTATTGAAGGTCGGCAGTACTGCTAAATTCATGAATTGGGATTTAGGGCGGGCGGCTAAAAAAGATAAAGTGGATATTTTGTTTTGTCCTGATTATCGCGCGCCGATCTTTTATAAAGGCAATATCGCCGTTTCAGTTCATGATATTAGCTATGAAGTTTATCCGGAATGGTTCAATTGGAAAAGTCCGGCTGACAGAGTATTGCTTAAATGGGCGTCCAAGCAAACGGCAAAAAAAGCCAAACTGATTTTTGCGCCGGTGGAATTTGTGAAAAATGAAATTATAAAATATTACGGCGTGCCGGCTGAAAGAATCGTTGTAGCGCCCTTATCCGTTGACCCGGATTTGTATAACGATGGAAAGTTCGATAGTCCAGTGTATGGGACTGCTGCGGCAGACGAAGTTAAGAAAAAATATGGCATCAAAGATAAATTTATTTTTTATGTCGGCTCTATTTTTTCCCGCCGGCATTTGTCGGAGGTGATTGCCGCGTTTGAAATGTCGGCGAAAGAAAATGATCATTATCAATTTTTGATCGGCGGCAAGGATTATACGGGTGGTCAATCGGTGAATAAATTGGTAGAAACGACGAACGCCAAACTTGGCCGGGAAGCTATTTTAAGGGTTGATTTTATAGTTGATGATGAGTTAAAATTATTGTACAGCGCTTGCGCGTTTTTTATTTGGCTTTCTGATTATGAGGGTTTTGGTTTGCCGCCGCTTGAAGCTATGAGTTTGGGCGCGCCGGTAATCACGACGGATGGCTCTTCGCTCCGCGGGGTGGTCGGCGAGGCAGCGTTGCTCATAAAAGACAATTCAGATGTGAAAGAAATTTATCGGGCCATGCATAAATTAACGCGCGATAATATTTTGAGGGAAGAATTGATTTTTCGCGGCAAGGAGCAGGCGGCTAAATTTTCTTGGAAGGAGTGCGCGGAAAAGACGATGGAAGCACTGAAAAAGATACAATAACCAAGAAACAATAACCAAACAAATGCTGGCTTCGCCAGCATCCCGCAATTGCGGGATGATTGTTAAACAATCAAATCCCAATATCCAATTAATCAAACCCGTTTGAACCTTTGGAATTTGATTATTGTAATTTGTTTGTGTCTTGTGTCTTGGTGATCGAAATTTTTAAAATAATAATTTTGAAAAAATATTTTACTTCCCTAAACATAATATTCGCCTTAGAAGCTCTCGTAGTTGTCCTGGCTTCAACCGGCCTCATTGCCCGCGAGACGATTTTGGTTTGGACGGGACTGGCGGTTTTTTATATGATTTTTTCGCCGGCTGAAGATTCCCTCTGGCTGGTTATCGCTTCAATTCCTCTGTTTGCCGCTTTGCCCGTAACAGAGAATTTTGATACAATGGCAAATTGGCGCATTTTAGTTGCCGTTTTATTTCTATGTTTATTTTTTAGACGAGGCATCTCTGTAAATTTAATAAAAAATTCAGTCGGCTTATGGCGTATTAAAGAAAATTTAAGGCATTACGTTATGGAGCGTCTTGCCGCCGGATTTTTATTGATTTGCGCGCTTTCCATTTGGGCGGCAGAGTATAAAATTTTAGCCGTTAAAAAACTTCTTTTTTTAGTGAATATATTTTTGTTGTTTTTAATTGTTCGCAATCTAACGCGCAATAAAGAAGCTACTTTAAGGGTTTGGCAGGCGGCGGCTATCGGAGGAATTATAGCGATAGTCATCGCATTGTTCCAGTTTTTGGCGGTATTTTTCGCGCCACTGATCAATTTTTGGCAGTTTTGGGCTGGCCGCGTTATTGGTTTTTTTTATGGGCACAATTTATCTGATTTATTGGCTTATACTAACACTTGGTTTGCTTATTATAAGTCTGCGCCGCCGACCTTACGCTTATTTTCGGTTTTTCCGGATTCTCACTCTTTTGCCATGTTTTCTTTGATCTCCGTGCCGATTTTTTTATCTTTAGCTTTATATTACAGGCAAAAAAACCGCCTAAAAATATTTTTTTGGATAATAGCCGCCCTGGCGTTGTTTGGCGCGGTGTTTTCCGGGTCGCGCGGCGTTTGGATCAGCGCGTTGCCGGTGGCGGGCGCAGCCTTATATTTTTGGTTCAAGGAAGCGGATAAAAAATTGCCTAAACAGGCGATTTTGAGTTTAATAATATTTGTATTTATTTTTTTTATTTCAACCGGCTATCCGCTGTTGTTTTATAAAATTCAGGCTTGGCAAACCGGCCAGTATTCCACCAGCACTCTTTCTTTTTTTGAGAGGGCCAGGTCAATTTCTGATTTGGACGAAATTTCAAATAAAGGGCGTTTGGAAATTTGGCGTAATGGCATAGTATCCCTTAAACAGCATTCGTTGCTCGGCGTCGGAGTGGGTAATTTTATTACGGTACTAAATGAAAATGTTAGCGCGGCTAAACAAGGAGCTTCCGCTCATAACCTTTATTTGGATATTGCTTCGGAAATCGGGGTGCTCGGCTTGATTATTTTGTTGGTAATGTTCGCCGATATTTTATGGACGGCTTGGCTAGTTTGGCGGCATGCGAGGGAGCCGTATTTCAGGTTTTTTGGCTTGCTTTTTGGGCTTTACTTTGTCTGGATTTTAGGCTACAGTTTCTTTGATGTGGTGCTGTTAAATGATAAAGTTTTATTGTTTTTTATGGTTAGTACAGCAACGCTTTACAGCTTGAGGAATATGATTTTTGATCCGAAAAAAATATGAAGCCGCTCATTTCCATAAATTTACTTTTATATAAGCCGAAATTTTATTTAAAGCCGTGTTTGGAGTCTATTTTCGCGCAAAGCTATGATAATTTTGAACTGCTGATAATTGATAATAATTCCAGCGACGGCACAGCGGAGCGAGTCCAAGAAATTATCAACGAGGCGCGGCAAAGGGGTGCCAGGGCGCCGTTTTATAAAATTATCGTCAATAAAGAAAATTTGGGTTTTGCCGGCGGACATAATTTAGGCATACGAGAAAGTAAGGGAGATTTGGTGGTTTTGGTCAATCAGGATGTTATTTTAGATATTGATTTTTTAAAACAAGCGGCAGAAGCTTTTAATGATGAAACAGTTGCATCAGTTCAGGCAAAAATACTGCGGTTAAGGGTTGACAATGAAGATATGATTAAAACGGATATAATAGATACGACGGGTTTGGTTATTTTAAAAAATCGGCGCATTATCGCCCGCGGACAAGGCCGGCAAGATGTCGGGCAATTTGACAAACAGGAAGAGATTTTTGGCGTTGATGGCGCTTTGCCGGTTTATCGGCGGAAGGCGCTTGAAGAGGCAAAGATGCCCCAGGCCCGCCTTCGCTCTGCTATTGGCGGAGCTTCGGCGGACACCCAAAATTGTAATCAAATCAAAGATTCGGACAATTTTGGCGAGTATTTTGACGAGAGTTTCTTTCTTTATAAGGAAGATGTAGATCTGGCCTGGCGTTTGCGTCTTTACGGCTGGAAATCCTATTACGTTCCCGGCATCATCGCCTGGCACGCGCGCACGGCCGGCGACAGCACGGCTACGGATTATTTTAATATCGTTCGCGAGAGAATTAAAATTAATCGTTTTGCCAAATATCTCTCTTTTAAAAATCAGCGATTGATGCAGATAAAAAACGAGCAGCCGGCGCTTCTGTTAAAACATGTGTTCCATTGGCTGCCCAAAGAGATTTTTTCCTGGATATATATAATCTTATTTGAGTATTACACCTGGCGGGCAATAAGGGATCTGTTTTGGCAGGCGCCGCGAGCGTGGGAAAAACGGAAAATCATCATGGCGCGGAAAAGAGCAAGCTGGGGAGAGATGGAGAAATGGTTTAAGTAAATGTAAAATGTAAAAATTAAAATGAAAAATGACAGTTTAAAATGCAAAATTATGGCTCCTTATGGATTTTTAACTTTACATTGTCATTTTGATCTTTGCATTTTACATTTTGAATTATGAGTACAGACAATTTTGATAAGCAAGAAGAATTAGAAGGATTTATCCGTGAGCCAAAGCCTCGTCCAAGATGGCGGCGGTTTGCTTTTGGCTCCTGGATTTTGGTTTTAGTGGTTATTTTAGTCGGAGTTGGCGGGTCATTGATCTACAAGACCGGTTTTACTTTCAGTCAAATACAAACTGAAAAAATTGATAATCTTGGTTTGACGGAAAATATGGTTACTCCCATGCCTGCGCCGGACAGCGATCAAATCAATATTTTATTGTTGGGATTGAGAGGAGAAACGGATCCCAATGGCGGCCTTTTGACGGATTCCATTATGGTTTTAAGCATAAAGAAATCAACCGGGCAAGTGGCTTTAATATCCATACCGCGTGATCTATATGTTGCCATTCCCAGCACGAATACAAAGGAAAAAATAAATTACGCTTACGCGCTCGGTTTTGAAAAAAAAGGCGCGGCTGGCGCTTTGCTTTTCAGCAAGATCGCGGTATCCCAAGTAACCGGTCTTTATATTGACCGCGCTATCTCCGTGGACCATCAGGCCCTAAAAGATATTGTGGATACTTTAGGCGGCATTACCATAACTTTGGACAAGCCGTTTATTGAGGACCAGCAATGGTTTGATGGCGGGGACGCGGGTTTTTCTTCGGCATTTTTCATCAGGACAACTATGGCCACGAGTTCAAACGGAGAAATAAAATCTCAAAAATGGGTTTTTGAAATTCCCGCCGGCATTTCAAATCTCGACGGGAGTACGGCGCTTTATTTTGCGCGCGCGCGCTATTCATCCAGCGACTTTGACAGGGTGCGCCGGCAACAGATGGTTTTAGCGGCCATGAAAGAGAAAGCGTTGTCGCTGGGAGTTCTGGCTAACCCGGTTAAAATTTTTCAAATACTGGATTCATTGAGCCGGAACGTCAAAACGGATATGGACGCGGACGATTTTAAGAATTTGATTTCCATAGCCGACAATTTAAAAACCAAAAACATCATCCATAAAGTTTTTGATACGACCCCCGAAGGGCTTCTTCGCACCAGCCGGACGGATAGTGGCTCTTATATTTTATTGCCGCAAAGCGATAATTTTTCTAAAATTCAGGAGGCCTGTAAAAATATATTTAATTAAATGGAACTTTCTATTATTGTCACCCATTATAAAACGCCGGAGCTTTTAAAGCTTTGTCTGAGATCATTGAAAGAGGCCGCTCAGGGCATCACTTACGAAATTTTAGTGTTGGATTCAGAGAGCCAGGAAGAAACGGAGGAAATAATCAACAATGAATGGCCGGAAATAACCCTTTTTCTATTTAAAAAAAATACCGGTTATGCTAAAATAGTGAATGTGGGACTGAAAGAGGCCAAGGGTGATTATTTGTTGATTTTAAATGCCGATATTGTCGTTGCCAAAGATTCTTTGAAAAAAATGATGGAATATTTATCGGCCAACCGGAAAGTCGGCATACTTGGTCCGCGGCTTCTGAATTTTAACGGCGCAATACAGGAATCTTGTTTCAGGTTTTATCGGTTATTCACGGTTATTTATCGCCGGACTTTTTTAGGAAAGACGAATTTAGGAAAGAAGGAGCTGGACAGGTTTGAAATGAAAGACTTTGATCGTCAAAGCACGCGCGAGGTTGACTGGCTTCTTGGCGCGGCAATGATGATCAAGCGCCAGGCGTTGAGAGAAGTCGGGCCCATGGATGAGCGATTTTTTTTATATTTTGAAGATACCGATTGGTGTTTGAGATTTTGGAAAAAAGGCTGGTCAGCGGTATATTTATCAGACGCCAGGATGCATCATTATCACGGCCGTTTAAGCAAAAAGACCAAAGGTGTAGCTGACCTTTTTTTTAATAAGTATACCTGGATTCATATTTCAAGCGCGATAAAATATTTTTGGAAATGGCGCGGAAAACAATTAACAACGTAAAATTGCGCGGCAACCGCGTTGCTTTACGCAATTAACAACTAACAATTAAGATGAAAAAAGTTTTATACTCTATTGCGGTTGTTGTTTTGGCTGTCGGGATTTTTTTCAGCGGTTTTTCATATGGAAAAAATAGCCAGCCGTCAATAGAAAAAATTACGGGCTTGCAGAATTTGGAACAAGGCAAAAATTCAAATGTGGATTTTAGTTTGTTTTGGGACGTTTGGGCCCGCGTGCAGGAAAAATTCGTTAATCGCGGCAAGCTTGACTACCAAAAAATGGTCTATGGCGCTATTGTCGGAATGTTAAATTCACTGGGAGATCCCTATACCGTTTTTATGACGCCGCAAGAAAATAAATTTTTTTCTCAGTCTTTACAGGGAAATTTAGAGGGAATCGGAGCGGAAGTCGGCATGCGCAAAGATATAGTGACCATTATTTCACCCTTGGCTGATTCGCCGGCTATGAAAGCGGGGCTTAAAGCGGGAGACCAAATTTTAAAGATTAATGATAAAATAACAGTCGGAATGATGATAGATGAGGCAGTAAGTTTGATTCGGGGACCCAAGGGTACTGAAGTGGTTCTTACTATCGGCCGGGATGGTTGGACAGAAGCTAAGGAATTTAAAATTACGAGAGCCGTTATCATTATTCCCATTGTTAAATTTGAAATGAAACAAGCCGCGAATAAGCCGGTTGCTTATGTGGCGCTGTATCAATTTACCGATAATTCGGCGGCGGAGTTTCAAAAAGCGGTTCAGCAGATCTTAACTTCAGGCGCCAAGGGCATTGTTTTGGCGGCGGCAATAAGCTCGGTTCTTATCCGGTTGTTGTTTTAATGAATCAGGGATCGGCTTCGGCTTCGGAAATTTTAGCCGGAGCCTTGCGTGATGATATGGGAGTAAAACTGGTGGGTGAGAGAAGCTTTGGCAAGGGTTCCGTGCAAGAGCTCGAGCAAATGACCAGCGGCACTTCAATAAAAGTAACGGTAGCTAAGTGGTTGACGCCATCGGGCCATTCTATTATGGATTCGGGCCTGGAGCCCGATGTGAAAGTAGATATTCAGCAGAGCGATGTTGACAACGGCAAAGACTTGCAGTTAGATAAGGCACTTGAAATGCTTAAATAGAATTTGCTAAAATAAAAAAACTGAGATAAACTATAAATTAGTAATAGATTGAAATTGATTTACGATTTACGATTTACGATTGCATATAAAGTGGATTTGGTTTTAAATCGTAAATCTTAATTCATAAACCGTACTTATATGCAAGTCATTCTTTCTCAAGACGTCCCTAAGGTGGGCAAAAAAAATGAAGTTAAAGAAGTGGCCGACGGCTATGCCAGGAATTTTCTTATTGCTAAGGGTTTGGCTAAACCAGCCACCGAAGCGGCGTTAAAACAGCTGGAATTGATTAAGGCTGAACTGGCGCGCCAAGCCGAAGAAGATCTGAAGATTCAGGAAAATGTTGTCTCTCAGATTGATGGACAAGAATTTGAAATTATTTCTAAAGCCGACGGAACCGGCAAACTTTATGGTTCAATCACGCCGGTGAAAGTGGCTAAAATTTTAAAAGACAAGGGTTTTGACATTTCAAAAAATAATGTGAAATTGGCAGTGCCTATTAAAACGATAGGGGAGCATGAAATTGATCTGGAATTGAATCATGGGCTTGAGGCCAAGATAAAGCTGATTATTAACGAAGAACCGAAGGAGAAAGCAGAAGAGGAATTATCCTAATATAATTATCATTTTCTTGTAGAACTTTGCGGTTTGCGACCTCCGTTAACTACAGGGTTTTACTGCAAAGTAAAATTTGCCATGGCAAAATATATTTTTGTGGCGGGCGGAGTTATGTCCGGAGTCGGCAAGGGAGTCGCGACCGCCTCTATCGGCAAAGTTTTGCAGTCCCGCGGTTTTAAAGTCACCGCCATAAAAATTGATCCCTACGTCAATGTTGACGCCGGAACCATGAACCCCACCGAGCATGGTGAGGTTTTTGTTTTGGACGAAGGCACGGAATGCGATCAAGATATGGGGAATTATGAACGGTTTTTGAATGTTAATTTGCCGGCGATCAATTATATGACCACGGGCAGTATTTATGAATCGGTTATTCATCGGGAGCGGAATATGGGCTATGGCGGCAAATGCGTGGAAGTCGTGCCGCATATCCCTTTAGAGGTTATTGAGCGGATAGAAAAAGCCGTTAAAAAAGCCAAGGCCGATTTTATTACTATAGAGATTGGCGGTACTATCGGCGAATACCAGAATGTATTATTTTTGGAAGCAGCCAGAATGTTAAAGCTGAAAAAGCCAAATGATGTATTATTCGTATTAGTCAGTTATTTGCCGATTCCGAATAAAATTGGCGAAATGAAGACCAAGCCAACGCAATATGCGGTACGCACATTAAATTCCGCCGGAGTCCAGCCGGATATTATTTTAGCGCGTTCAGCCGTGGCCTTAGACGTTAAGCGAAAAGAAAAGATCGCGTTAAATTGCAATATGCGCCAGGAAGATGTTATTTCCGCGCCGGATATTGAAACAATCTATGAAGTGCCGTTAAATTTTGAAAAAGACGGATTAAGCGATCTAATCTTAAAAAAATTAAAAGTAAGGCCCAGAAAAAATAACCTAAAAGATTGGTATCGTTTGGTAAAAACAGCGCGGGCGGCAAACAAAGAAGTAAAAATAGGTCTGGTGGGAAAATATTTTGGCACGGGGGACTTTGTTTTATCCGATGCGTATCTTTCCGTTATTGAAGCTATAAAGCACGCGGCTTTTTTTCATAAACGTAAGCCAGTTATCACTTGGATAAACGCCGAAGAGTTTGAAAAAAATCCCAAAGCGCTTAAGAATTTGAAAAAATACGACGGCATAATTGTGCCTGGCGGTTTTGGCTCGCGGGGCATTGAAGGAAAAATTTCCGCCATTCAATTTTGCCGGGAAAATAAAATTCCGTATCTTGGCTTATGTTATGGGATGCAATTGGCTTGCGTGGAATTTGCGCGCCATGTCTGCGGTTTAAAAGATGCCCATACCACCGAGATCAACAAAGATACGCCCCATCCCATCATTGATCTAATGCTGGAGCAAAAAGCTGTATTAAAAGATAATCGTTATGGCGGCACTATGCGTCTTGGCGCCTATTATTGTCGTTTAACACCCGGTACCAAAGCGGCCAAGGCCTATGGACGGGAATTAATTTCTGAACGACACCGGCACCGTTATGAATTCAATAACGAATACCGCGATTTGCTCGTTAAAAATGGTTTGACAGTTTCTGGCGTCAATCCGGAACGGGACTTGGTAGAAATCATAGAATTAAAAAACCACCCGTTTTTTGTGGCCACGCAATTTCATCCGGAATTCAAATCAAGGCCCCTGGCGCCGCATCCTTTGTTTAGAGAGTTTATCAAAGCGGCGATCCGTAATGATCGCTAATATCATGAATTTAAAATGTCATTGCGAGGCGTGCAATTTCGCTCAAGCGAAATTGCACAACGAAGCAATCCCGCGACAAAATAAAAACCCCTCTTTTGCAGGGAGGGGCTGGGAAGATTACTATATTTCTTGAAGCGGGGCGCGGCCTGCTATGCCGGTTTTATCTTCTCTGTATGTTGAATGACAAGAGTAGCATATATATCGTACATTTTTAGACATTTGTTCGCCTATGTAATTATTTGCAAACATGGTTCCTGTGCGAACTTCTTCTAATTTGATGCCACATTTAGGGCAATTCATATTTACATCCTCCTTTTTCTGTTTTTAAGAACTGACAAACTCTCAATTATTTTGCCGTTATCACATTAACAACTTTTTTCATTTTTAGCGCGCCGGTAAAGTTGGTAATCTTTTTGTTGGTAAATTTAACTATACCCTTAACAATGGAATAAAGCGTGTCGTCAGAGCCGCGGCGGACGTTCTTGCCGGCAACAAATTTGGTTCCGCGCTGGCGGATAATAATACTGCCGATATTTGCGGGTTCTCCGGCAAAGAGCTTAACGCCCAAATATTGTGGTTGTGAATCTCGGCCTAGTTTAGTGGAACCAGCCGCTTTAGTATGAGCCATAACAAGTATGCTGTCATTCCGAGTGAAACGAGAAATCTCTCGCGTATGCGAGAATTCTCAGACAAGCTGAGAGATTCTTCGGGTTGCGCCCTCAGAATGACAAAAAGAGTAAATTTACTGTATAATACTATACTGTATAATACTATCATAACTCCATTTTTATGTCAATCATCGATTTACAATCAACAAGCGACTGGTTCAAGCGCAATCAAGCTGACATAGCTGTTGTCATCGGCTTTATTTTAGTTGCAATAATCGCCTTTGGCGCGGGAAGGCTAAGCGCGCCGGAAATTGTCAGAAATCCGATTATAATTGACGAGCCGACAGCTTCGAGCACTTTAAATATTTTGGGTAATGTTTCACAATCGCTAAACGCGGCGGCGGGGCAGGGGATACAAAACATAACCGCTAATGCCAAGGGAATGTTTGTCGCCAGCAAAAGCGGCACCAAATACTATTGGCCCTGGTGCTCCTGGGCAGAAAGGATTAAACCGGAAAATCAGCGCTGGTTTAATTCTGAAAAAGACGCTCAATCCGCCGGCTATTCCCCCTCTGTTTGCATCCCCCAGCAAGCCCCGGCCGGATATGCGAAGCAGTAAGCTTTTCCCTCCTTTAAGTAAAGGAGGGGTAGGAGGATTTAGTTTCTTTCTGTACAATATCTTTTATTGATATTTTACAACTATCGTGCTATGATTCTTTTGAACGTAAGTTGCTTTAAAAAGTGAATATAAAGGATGGTAATAGGATGGTAATTTAATATTGACTAAAAGGAGGCGTTATGGATTATTTAAATTCATTGATGGGATTTCTGGATTCATTTAAACCATTTGAGCTTGTGTGCGGCACATTAATTGTCTTTGTGGCAACCTTTATGGCAATTTGGGGTTTTTGCAGAAAGCTAAAACAGCATAGGGAATACCTTCGCGTTATAAGGGGAGAAGATAAAAATTTGCCAGAGAGTTTTTCTGTGTTGACAACCGATGGAGTGCACCTTACTTTAGAGCGGGATTGGATTGATGGCAAATGGCGTTATATGCTGAAGGGCGAACTTCCATATTGTTTTGTCTCGCCTGAAAGCAAAAAAGAAATAGACCAATTGGAAATTCCTGAATGTTTAAAGGGTAAGCCGGAAGAGCAGTGGTTAAAGAATTTAGATGCGCTTACTAAACCTGGCGGCGGTGAAAGGGCTACCCATCGCGGCGGCCTTTTATTTTTCATCCGGTTAAATAAGATTTAAGTAGATTCATTATAAATAATCGGCATATTTCTCTATCACATTATTGTTGCTATAGCAACAATAATGTGATACGTTATTTTTTATTTTTTTTACCCTTTTTCAACGTTAAAGTTTTATATTCTTTATCAATCTTGCGCGCGGACTCTATTTTTGCTCGTTTTTCCGTTGGCAACTCTTTGGCCACTTTTTTCAGTTTCACGTCATCAACTTTAAGCACATCCTGCCAGCGGCCCAAGGGCTCTAAAATGGCTCGTAATGTTTCACTGTCGTATTTAAAGCGCTGGATAGCCTGGCGAGTGATATAGCCGTCCTCACCGAATAATCTTTCCAGCCCCTCCTGGTCCATAAATTTGGACATATCCGCTTTTATCTCCTTGAGCCTTTTGTCGCGCTCGTCCACTTCCGCGCTTAATTTTGTATATTCGCCGATCAGTGCTTTGACATCCTGGTCGTTGAAAAATATTTTGGCCTCTTTAAACTTATGTTTGAAATACGGGCAATGGCGCTGAAATTCACACCAGTCGCACAAGACGTTAGGGGTTGGCGGAAATTTGGCGTTTTTGGCCGCTTGGCCGATGGTTTCAAAATCTTTGATGATACTTTTTTCGGTGGCGGCTAAATCCTGTGTCGTGCGCGTGGTAGATAATTTTTCGCCGTGTTTTAGAAAATATAATGCCGCAATAATTTTGGGAGACATGTTTCCTTCTCCAAACTGTCCCTCCTTAAGATATTTTTCTGTATCAGCTCTGTTAAGGAATTCTACTTTCTTTTCGTTGGGTTGCCCATAATTAATAAAGACATAAGGCACATCAGTTAGTATATAAAATTCATCAGCATGAAT
>Ga0075954_123_pt1 | contig 26256 bp, 25 predicted proteins | sample RifGroA2_FD_68018 | JGI IMG/M metagenome (GOLD analysis project Ga0075954, IMG submission 68018) | Parcubacteria bacterium GW2011_GWA2_43_9b | reverse complement strand
CTGGATAATTCAATAATAGATGATAAGTCTGATTTGGCTCGGCGAGTTTTAGATTACGCGGCGCTGGTGGAAAAATATGTCGTAATTGTGCCAGCCACTGCCGATAAGGAGACAAGTCTGTCGGATAAGGCTAAGGTCTGGGCTGTCGGCGGCTGCTGCAAAATCGTAAAGTTATTCCGCATTTATTGGTTAGCTGAAAACATCTTGCGTCAGGAAAAGTTTGACGTTATTTCCGTTCAGGACGTTTATTATCTGGCTTTGGCGGCTTTAATTTTGGCCAGGAAAAATCGTATCGGTCTTGAGGTGCAGGTGCATGGATTGGAAAAATTTTTTGGGTTTAGGAAGTTTTTAGCCGGTTTTATTTTGCGCCGGGCTGACGCGATTCGGACTGTGAGCCAGCGCAAGAAAAAACAATTATTGCTGGATTTTCATGCGGCCGCAGACAAGATTACAGTAGCGCCGATATATTCCGCTATAAACAATAAACAATTAACAATTAACAATAAAAGAAGCGATGATAATTTTATCTTTTTGACGGTTGGCAGGCTGGCACCGGTTAAAAATATCGGTTTGCAGATTGAAGCGATGGCGGAAATAGCGAAAAGATATCCGTCAACGGAGTTGTGGATCGCGGGCGAGGGAGCGGAATATAAAAATTTAAAATTTAAAATTGCCAATTTAAAATTGGATGGTTGCGTAAAATTGTTGGGGCAAAAATTTAGAGAAGAATTGGCAGAAATTCATAAAATGGCCGACGCATTTTTACTGACTTCAAATAGCGAAGGCTGGGGGCTAGCCGTTATTGAAGCGGCCGGCTATGGTTTGCCCATTATTATGACGGATGTTGGTTGCGCGGGAGAAGTGATAAAAAATAACGACAGCGGCATTATTATTCCGGTGGGCGATAGAGCTTCGCTGGTTGGAGCCATGGAAAAGATAATGCGTGATAATAATTTCCGTTCCAGACTTGGCGAAGGCGCCAGGCGCGCGGTTGAAAAACTGCCTTCCAAACAGGAAACTCTTAATTTATATTTGGCGTCCTGGCAAAAAACCGCTGATTCGCAAGGAAAAAGATTATGAAAAAAATATCAATCATTATTCCGGTTTTTAACGAAAAAAGCACGATTTTAGAGCTTTTGGCGAAAGTTGACTTGGCGGATTTGGGCGAGATAGAAAAAGAAATAATTATTGTGAACGATTGTTCATCAGACGGGACCGCGGAGATATTAAGACAGTTGGAAAACAGGTATAAAATTTTTCATCACGATAAAAATTTTGGCAAAGGCCGGGCGCTGCGAACGGGCTTTGCGGCGGCGACGGGAGATATTTTAGCGGTGCAGGACGCGGATTTGGAATACGACCCGAAGGATTTTAAATCAATGCTTGCTAAAATGATTGAGGCGGACGCGCAAGTTGTCTATGGCTCGCGGCGTTTGCAGCACAGCTATTTCAAAAGCCGCCATTCCGGTCATATTTTTGCCATCGGCGGCATTGTTTTAACCTGGCTGGCTAATTTTTTGTACGGTCTTAAAATTACCGATGAGTCAACTTGCTATAAAATGTTCAAAGCGGATCTTTTAAAAAGCATTGATCTGGAATGCGAACGTTTTGAATTTTGTCCGGAAATCACGGCTAAAATCGCCAAGCGCGGGGTAGCCATTTATGAAGTGCCGATAAGCTATAATCCTCGTCATAAAAAAGAAGGAAAAAAAATCAATTGGCAAGACGGCCTGGAAGCGATCTGGACTTTGCTGAAACATCGTTTTAAGAGTTAAGAAGCGAATATTGCGTCGTCTGGCGGTTTAATCATTCCCGGATATTGTATATATAATGTAATCATATAAACTTTACGTTCGCCTAAATTTATGTGCCTGGCAATTCCTGATAAAAAAATAATCGCAGTGCTGCCGGCTTATAACGCGGCTAAAACACTGGAAAAAACAGTTAAAGATATTGACCGAAATTGGGTTGATGAGATTATTTTGGTTGACGATGCCAGCCAGGACGATACGGTGCTTATCGCCAGCCAATTGGGGTTAAAAACTTTTGTCCATCCGGTAAATCGGGGATACGGCGGCAATCAAAAAACCTGTTATAAAGAGGCTTTGGCCAACGGCGCGGACATCGTCGTGATGATTCATCCCGATCATCAGTATGATCCGAAACTGGTGCCGGAACTAATCAAGAATTTTGCCGGCGGCCGGCCGGACGCGGTTTTCGGTTCGCGGATGATGTTTCCCAAGGAGGCCCTGGCTGGCGGCATGCCATATTGGAAATTCGCGGCTAATATTTTTTTGACAATGATAGAAAATATGATGCTCGGTTTAAATCTGACCGAATATCATTCCGGTTTCAGGGCCTATAGCCGGCGGGTTTTGGAAATAGCGCCATTCAACAAAAATTCCGATGATTTTGTTTTTGACACGGAAATTATTGTTCAGATGAAAATAGCCGATTTGCAGATTAAAGAGATTCCCATTTTAACCCGTTATTTTCCCGAGGCTTCAATGATCAGTTTTTGGCGGAGCGTTAAATATGGGTTAGGCATCTTGAGAGTCATGTGGCGATACGGATTGCATCGTTTAAAAATTAAAAAATTTAACGAATGACGAAAAGATTGATTGATGGTTTTAAAAAATACGCCGCAGCGCTGATTGGCTTTAGCGCGATTATTTGGGTTTTATTTTTTTCTTGGCAGACTTTGACCACTAGGCCGCGGTTGTGGACGGACGAAAGCATCAATATAGAAATGGCGAGAAATTTTTCTTTATTCGGAAAATTGGATGTAATCGTTAAACCCGGAGTTTTTTCCGGCCATCAGGCCATTTTGCAAAGCACCGGGTATCCGGTGACCGCGTCTTTGGCTTTATTTTTTAAATTATTCGGCTTTGGGGCGGTTCAGGCGCGCGTTTATATGCTGATTTGGATGGCGCTTTTGCTGTTGTTGCTGCTGGTTTTTGTCAAAAAAGTTTTTGGCGCTTTTGGCGCGCCCTGGACAATATTATTGATAGCCGGTCTGGCGCCTTTTTACGCTAACGGGCGATCTGTCATGGGAGAAATTCCCGGTTTTATTTTTTTATTGCTGGGTGTGTATTTTTTATGGTATAGAAACGATAACAGATTTATCAGCGGAGTATTTTTCGGCTTAGCGGCAGTGGCCAGGCCATCAGTCTACCTGCTCTTGCTGCCGGCTCTTGCTCTTGGCGTATTTTTGCAAAAAGATCGGCCGGTCAAACGTCTTTTGTCGGTTGGTTCGGGCATGATATTGCCGGTTGTTGGCTGGCTACTGCTGGCGATGCCCGACCCTTTAGCTTTATCGGAATGGGCGGGCCTGGTTTCTTTTTATAAAAATCCTTTCGGCGGAATGTCCGTTTGGGGCAATATGTCTCAAAATTTCTTTTGGTTGTTTCAGCATTCCACTCTGCTTTATTTTAACGGGCTTGTCGCGGTCATTATGGCGGCTATTTTTTTAAACCACGATTTTTACGGCCGGCATAAAAATTTTTTGAACTTTTTTATCGCTTACTATATTTTCGCCTTGCTTTATTTTTTAAAAAGCCCCGGCTGGCTGCGCTATATCATCGCCGGTCAACTGTTGGTTTTGGCAGTTTTACCGCCGGCTTGGGCCGCGATCATTGATAAGTTAAAATTTAAAGAGGGGGCGATTAAAAAAGCGTTGGTTGGCGTCCCATTGCTGTTCTTGATTATATTACAGCTGTTTCATTTGTTATATCGATCAGATTTATTTTATTCCGAGACTCCGCAGAAAGTCGCGGAATTTATCAATGCCCAGCCGGCCGATAAGACAGTAGGCATCATCAATGCTCCGATAGTGTCCGCTTTAATCAATCCGGCCGGAAAATGGCAGATAATAAAATTGTTGGGATTGCCCGTATTGGGAGAAAACCCTCTGGCTTTGCCGCCGGTTGATTTACCGGATTTAATTGTGTCCGTTAAGGGCAGCGCCGACTTTAAAGAATATGAAAACGTCGCCCAAGAGCATTATTTACTGCTTAAATCAATTGGAGAGTACGATATTTACGAATTATTTTTGGGCGGCGAAAAGCGTTAAATTATTTTAGCGCCAGTCAAAATTGCGCGTCTCATACTTATAGATACAGATATGAATAATTTTTTTAAAAATAACCGCGCGTTGATCTTGATATTGCTGGGCTCTTTTTTATTAAGCGTTGGCTACTCGTTTTATTTTAAAATCAATCCGACGGTTGACGCCAGGGCTTACGACGTGATCGCGCTGAACATCGCGCAGGGCCAGGGCTATCGCGAGAATTTATCGGTGGGCATAGCCAATGATTACGTCATCGCGCGGGTCGGGCCGGTCTACGAGTATTTTTTAGCCGGCCTTTACGCGGTTGGCGGCCATAATTACGAGGTGGTTTGGTTGGCGCAGGCCATATTGCGCGGTTTAACGGTTTGGCTGGTTTATCTGATTGTGTGCTGATGATAGAAACTTTGTATCTTTTTTTGCTTTGTCTGATGATCTATCTTTTTTGGCTGTTTATCAGGCGGCCCGCTAACTGGCTGGCGGCGGCGCTCGGCGGGGCGGCGGGACTGGCGGTTTTGGCGCGGCCACCGGCGCTTTTTTTGGTGCCGGTGTTTTTATATCATTTTTGGCGGGCCAAAAGATGGCGCTCCGCGGTGTTGCTGGTGGTGGTATTGCTGGCGATTTTTATTCCCTGGACCTGGCGCAATTGGCAAGTCTACGGCGAGCCGATGCCTTTTGGCGCGGCCGGCAATTTTAATTTTTGGATCGGCAATTACCATGGCGGCAACGGGGAGCAGTCGCCGACCGAAGAACATATTCAATTTGCCGCCAAGTATGGCGTTCGGGAAATAAATAGCGAGTCATTAAGGCAATTTAAGATTTTTTTGCGCGACTATCCAGCTGAATTTTTGAAGCTTACGCTGTTGCGCGTCAATAAATATTTCAGTATTTTCCGGCCCATGGGCTTTTGGTTTTATTTGCGTGGACCGGGCCAGTTTTTGTTTATTTTATCTTCGGCCGTGACCTCGGTATTGGTGTTTATTCTGGCTTTAGCCGGCATTTTAAAAATCGTCGCGACGCGGGATAAAAGATTATATTATTTGCTGGCTTTAACGGTTATGACGCCGTTGATCGTTTTTATAACGGTGGTTGAAACCAGATATCGTTTTCCGATCTATCCTTTGCTGGCTATCTTTGCTGCCTATTTCATAGTTTCGTTAGGTAGCCGTTTTAAATGGCGATCTGAAAAATTATTATGGCTGGCGGTTGCTTTGATTTTTTTGAATGGGGCCGTAGACCTGTTTTTGAATATCGGTTTGATAAAAGAAAGGCTAAACGGATTTTTTTAATAATAAAAAATTCCCTGCGGTCTTGCCGCAGGGTGATTCATTAATTAAAAAATTAATAATTTAATATACTAGTATACTGAATTATCAGGGGACGAAAAATAAGGGGACGAATTTTATCATTTAATCGCGGCATATTATCATGAAACTACTTATTTTAACTCAAAAGATAGATGTTAATGACGATTTGTTGGGATTTTTTCACGCCTGGGCGGCGGAATTTGCGAAGCATTGCGCCAAACTAACGATTATCGCTTTAGGCGCAGGAGAATATGATTTGCCCGAGAATGTTAATGTGCTTTCTTTGGGTAAAGAAAGCATAAAAAATCGGCAATCGGCAATCGGCAATCGGCAATTTATCAAAAGAATAAAATATTTAATCAGATTCTACCGTTATATTATCGTTGAACGCAAAAACTATGATGCGGTGCTTGTTCATATGAACGCGGAATATATAATTTTAGGCGGTTTGATCTGGCGGTTATTAAGCAAAAAAATCGGGTTATGGTATGTTCATAAAAGAGTTGACTGGAAACTTAGGCTGGCCGCTAAATTGGCAGATGTGATTTTTACCGCTTCGCCGGGAAGTTTCCGTTTGGCCAGCAATAAATTGAAAATAATCGGCCACGGGATTGATCTGTCAAAATTTAATTTCGCGCCCGGAATAAAAAGCGGAAATGATTTTAAAATCATTTATGTCGGGAGAATCAGCGCCATAAAGAATCAGCGTCTTTTCATTGAAGCGGCGGATATTCTAATCAATCAAAAAGGAATAAAGAATGTCCGCTTTGATTTGGTCGGCGAAGCGGTTTATCAGGAAGACGCCGCTTATAAGGAGGCACTGGTTCAAAAAATTGCCAAGGATCGGCTTCAAGATCAGATAAAATTTATCGGTAGCGTGCCCCATAAAGATATAGCGGCGATATATCAGGCGGCCGATTTAAGCGTAAATTTATGTCCGACCGGCGGCATGGACAAAGCGGCGCTGGAATCAATGGCCGCGGGTTTGCCGGTCATTGTTTTGAATAAAACCTTTGCGTTTTTGGGCGATATATGCGAGAATTCAATTCTTGAAGAAGCGAGCGCCGCCGAACTGGCTGATAAAATTTTTGTCTTAATGAATTTGACCCCGCCTGAGCGAACGGCGCTCGGCCGAAGACTTAAAGACAAAGTTTTTAATGACTACGATTTGGTGAAATTGATAAATAAAATAATTGACGGATTATCGCGTTAATAAACAAAACACAAATTTTATGGAGAATAAAAGAGTCGCTTTGATCGCTTTACGCAGTAATGATACCAAGGGTATTTCGCCTTTGGGCCCTTTATATCTGGCCACGGCGCTCAAAAAAAGCGGCTTTGTTCCCAAGATTATCTATAAAAAAGAAAGCGAAATTGACCAGATTGAGTCGGAGATCGCTGATTTTAAACCTGATTTGGTGGGAATGTCCGTTTTTACTGGTTATCTGAATAAACAATATGTTGAGTTGAGTCGTCAATTGAAAGATAAGGGTTATCTGATCGTTTGGGGCAACGCGCACCCGTCTTTATTGCCCAAGCAAGTTTTGGCAGAGCCGGCAATTGATTTTGCGGTGATCGGCGAGGGAGAAGAAACCTTGGTTGAATTGATGAAAAATTTGGGCGATAATCAAAATTATAAGCATATCGCCAGCTTGGGATTTAAAGATGAAAATGGAAAAATAATAATCAACCCCCGCCGGAATTTCGGCGATATGGATGATTATCTGATTGATTGGTCTTTAATAAATATTGAGGATTATATTATTCCGTATTTTTCCAATAAATATTCCCGAACTTTGGCGGTGGTTTCTTCGCGGGGCTGCCCGTTTAATTGTCAATTTTGTTATAATTTGGTTTTTAATAACCGGCGGTGGCGGGCGCACTCGGCTGAAAAATTGATCGCCAATTTAAAGCCGATTATTGAGAAGCATCAGATACAGGCTATCCGTTTTTTGGATGATAATTTTTTTGTGGATAAAGCCAGGGCATTTGCCATTGCCCGGGGGCTCGGCTTGCCGTATTTTGCCGATTCCCGCGTGGAATTCGTTGATGAAAAGTTTGTCGCTGATTTAAAAGCCACCAAGTGCCGGGAAATAATGTTTGGTTTTGAATCCGGGTCGGATCGGATTTTAAAAGAAGTCGTGCAAAAAGGCACAACAACCCGAGACATTATCAGGGCCGTGACTTTGCTTAAGGGCTCGGGCATCATGGCATCCGGTTCCATCGTCTTTGGTTTGCCGGGCGAAACAAAGGATGAATATAAGGAAACTATGGATTTTATTATCAAATTGCTTGAAATCAATCAGAATCTGGCTTTTACTTGCGGCTGGTTTTTGCCGTATCCGGGCACCGGTTTATATGAGACAGCGAAAATCAAGGGATTTGCGCCGCCCCAAAAATTAGAGGACTGGGACGGATTTGATCGTTGGCGCAATGATTATAAAATGGCCTGGGTTGATTGGGATTATGAGCAAGCCGTCAAATACTCCCGACAGGTTGTGCATCTTCTGGCCCTGGCTCATAAAAGAAATATTCCGATTTTGAAAATGATACTGAAAAAAAGGGTGGCGCGTTTGAATTTTTCCTGGCCGCTGGACATTTATCTTTTTTCCAAGTTGAGAAATATCTATTTCTTTGGCGGCCAGAGAAATTTTTTGGCCAGATTCATTCAGCGCATTTTAATATATATAGTAAAATTGAAACAAAACAACAATATTTTATGACAGTTTGTTTTTTTGGAATTTACGATCGGCATTACAGCCGGAATAACATTTTGATCAAGGGTTTGCGCCAAAATGGCATAAACATAATTGAATGCAACGCGACCGAGGGCAAAATCGGAAAATATTGGACTTTATTCATTATGCATTGGAAGATTCGGAAAAGCTATGATGCGATGATAGTGGCTTTTCCCGGGTATCAGGCGGTAATTTTGGCCAGACTTATAACCAGAAAATTAGTGGTGTTGGACGCCTTTTTTTCAATTTACGATTCCGAGGTTTGCGATCGTCGTTCCACCAAGCCCAAAACGCCGGCCGCCTTATATTATTGGTTACTGGATTGGCTGGCTTGCGGTCTGGCCGACAAGGTTTTGCTGGATACGGACGCGCATATAAATTATTTTCGCGAGCTGTTTCATTTTAAAAAAGAAAAATTTATCAGGGTTTTGCTGGGTGCCGACGATCGGATTATTGAACGGGACCGGCAGAACGACAGAGATTATTTATTGGTGCATTTTCACGGCATAGCCACGCCGCTTCAGGGGGTTGATTATATTGTCAGGGCGGCGCGCTTGCTGGCCGATGAAAATATAAAGTTTAATTTGGTCGGCAGCAAGATCAGGCGTTATCGCAAACAGAGCGACGACGGTAAAATTAACTTTATTGACACTATGTCTTATCGGGATTTAATGTCTTTGATGTCGGTTGCCGACATTTGTCTCGGTATTTTTGGCGATTCGCGCAAGACCCAAGTGGTTATTCCCAACAAGGTTTATGAGGCCCTGGCCGTCGGCAAAGCGGTGATCACAGCCGACACGCCGGCCGTCAGAGAAGTGTTGACTGATCGTGAAAATTGTTTATTATGCCGGGCCGGCGATTCGCGTGATTTAGCTGATAAAATTATAATGCTGAATAAAGATGATGAGTTGCGCCGCCAGATTGCCGCCAACGGCCGCCAATTGTTTATTGATAAATTAACGCCGGTTCAAGTGACGTTGCCCTTGGTTTTATGGTTAAAAAGGATATAGATTCTTTGTCAATGATATTTAGCGGAACGTTAATTTTTTTTAATGCTTTTTAAATAATACTAAACTTATATGTTATTGTTATGAAACTTATTTACATCGCCAGCGTTAGAATTCCCACGGAAAAAGCCCACGGCTATCAGATTTGCAAGATGTGCGAAGAATTCAGCCGTCAAGGGGCGGAAGTGGAATTATGGTTTCCCGCCAGAAAGAATAATATTCAGCGCGACATTTTTCAATTTTACGGCTTAAGAAATAATTTTACCATCAGAGAAATTAACAGCCCCGAATTCATCAAATATCGGCAATATTTCGGGAAATTAAGCTTTTGGCTGCAAAATATTTGTTTTATTATTAAATTATTTTTTATAAAAACAAATAAGAACGATATAATTTATACTCGGGAGACGGAAGTGGGACAAGTTTTTAAATTCAAAGGAAATAAAATTGTCATTGAGATTCATACTTGGCCGGAGAGCAAAGCGCGGCTGTTCAAATATCTGGTTAAAAAATTTGATCGGATCATTGTCATAACTCACAAATTGAAAGATGTGTTCGTGGCGGTCGGTTTGTCGGGCGCTCGCATAATGGTGGCGTCGGACGGAGTTGATCTGGCTCAATTTGATATCAATGTTGACAGGATTCAAGCCAGAACAAAAGTAGGTTTGCCCTTAGATAAAAAAATAGCGCTTTATACCGGGCATTTGTACGCTTGGAAAGGCGCGCAGGTTTTGGCCGACGCCGCGGCATTTTTAGACGATGATTTTCTGATAGTTTTTGTCGGCGGCACGGAGAAGGATATCAACAATTTTCGGGAAAAAAACGAGAACTTGATTAGCGCCGGGAAAATCGCGCTGGCCGGCCATCAGCTCCATGAGACAATGCCTCTGTGGATGAAGGCGGCTGATATTTTGGTTTTACCCAATAAAGGCCAGGAGAATATTTCCAAATTATATACTTCGCCGTTAAAACTTTTTGAATATATGGTTATCGGCCGGCCGATAGTCGCCTCTGATTTGCCATCCCTTAGAGAAATTTTAAATGCCAAAAACGCTATTTTATTTGAACCGGACAACTCCAAATCCCTGGCTTTGGCGATAAAAAAATTAATTCAGGACAGTAGCCGGGCGCAACTTCTTGCCGATCAAGCTCGGCTGGACGCTCAAAAATATTCTTGGTCGGCCAGAGCGAAAAAAATATTAGAATTTATTAATTGACGCGATAATATGGCTGATATTATTTTAATACCCACTTACAACGAGCGGGAAAATATAAAAATCATCATCGCGGAGATTTTTAATTTGTTTCCCGACATTAAGATATTGGTGATTGACGATAACTCGCCGGATGGAACCGCCGAGGCGGTAAAATCATTAATTAGCCGGTACAGGAATCTTTCTCTGTTTGAGCGGCCGCGTAAAACCGGACTGGGCGACGCTTATAAAGAAGCCATTGGCAAAGTGGTTGGCGATAAAACCGTCAGATCGGTTATTACGATGGACGCGGACGGTTCTCATTCGCCCGAATACATCAAAGAGTTTTTAAATCAGATTGACGGCCACGATTTAATAATCGGTTCCCGCTATGTTGCCGGCGGAGGCGTGTCCGCCTGGAATTTTTGGCGCTGTCTGTTGAGTAAATTAGGTAATTTATATGCGAGGATGTTAATCGGCGCGGAGATAAATGATTTAACAGCCGGTTTTATTTGTGCGCGCCGCGAGATGCTGGCCAGGGTTAATTTTGACAGCATTGATTCCAGCGGCTATGCTTATCAGATAGAATTTAAATGTCATTGCTTATACGATTTAGGGGCAAAAGTCAAAGAAATTCCGATAGTTTTTCAGAGCCGCCGGGAAGGAGAGTCAAAAATTTCCAATCAAATTATTTCAGAAGGAATCCTGGCGCCCTGGAGGATTTTATTTAAACGGCTATGGAAAAAGTGATTTGTCCAATTTGCGGTTCCGGAAGAAATAAGTTTTTTTGCGCGCCGAACGGATTTGATATCTATGATTGCCAAAACTGCGGCGTTGGTTTTGTCTGGCCGATAGCCGGCGATTCAGCGGATATTTATCGGGCGGAGTATTTTAACGGCGGATTGGCCGATAACAGGAATAATAAATTCGGCTACGTTGATTATGAAGAAGATAAGCGGGCAATGGCCGGAACTTTCTTGACATATCTGGAGAGAGTCGCCAGATATATTGTTGCGGGAAGGATGATTGATATAGGAACCGCCACCGGTTATTTTCTTGATTTGGCCAAAGCCAAAGGTTGGCTGACCGGCGGCGTTGAAATATCCGCTTACGCGGCGGCCATCGCCCGCGATAAGGGACATAAAATGTTTCTGGGCGATGTCGGCGATTTGGCCGCGTGCGAACAATATGATGTAGTCACCATGTGGGATGTTTTGGAGCATCTGCCCAATCCAAAAAAATATTTGGAGGACGTCAATAAAATATTGATTTTGGGCGGGCTGGTGGCGATTAATACGATTGATCGGGGGAGTTGGTGGGCTAAATTGCTGGGACAACGTTGGCAGGCGATTGCGCCGCCCGAACATCTATTTTATTTTTCCGCCGGAAGTTTAAAAATATTACTGGAGCAAAATGGTTTTGAGATAGTAGAGCAGTCAAAAATCGGAAAAAAATTCACTTTGGCTTATATCTGTAAAATATTAGCCAACCGTTACAATCTAGGATTTTTATTGCCGGCAATGAAATTTTTGAATAATGGTTATTGGCGGAAAATCAGCTTGCCGATCAATCTAAGGGATAATATTTTTATTATCGCCAGGAAAGTCGGGTAAGAGCCTGTCTGAAAAGTCCGTATCCGGCTAAAAATTCATAATTCCGGCTGCAAATTATTCAAAGCTTGTCGGCTTAGCGGAAACTAAACCTCCTCGCTTTTCATGATTTTCGCTTGAAATTATGAATTCGTATCTCAAAAGAGACTTTCCAGATAGGCTCTAAATAATTTTAACGCCGCGCGTCATCATGAAAAAATTAAATTTTATAAAACATCATCCGTATTTTTTGGCGGCTTTGATGGTGGTCATAGTTTTGGTCGCAATTTCGGTGTGGCTTCTCTTTTCTTCCATCGGATCGGATTGGCGGGGAATAACTCCGCAGTTCACCGGCGACAGTTATTTCTATTATTCCCGGATAAAAGAAATCAAAGACGGCAATATTTTGATCGGCAATCCATTCTTTTGGGAGCATCGCCGGGCCATCGCGCCGGCTTTTTTTGCCGCCGACTGGCTGGCCGCTTTGCCTCTTTTGGCCGGTTTCTCTTTCAATTTTATGGTTGTTTTCAATCTGTTTTTTTGGTCTGTAATTTTTGTTTTTTTGATCTATCTGATACTGCGGCAATTGAGGGTTGGCGGGCTGATAGCCGCCCTGGGAGCGCTGCTGGTTTATTTTGAAACGTTCAGGCTGATGTTCAGGCCGGTTTCCATGCAAACTATCTATCCGATCTTTGCTTTATTTTTATTGGCGTTCATCCTTTGGCAAAAGCGGCCTGATGACAGAAAAACCTTGATTTTTTTAATTGTGGCCATGACCGCCGCTTTTTACGTTTATACTTATCTTTGGCAGATAATTCTCGTTTTTATATTATTGGTCGCCGGTTATTTTTATTTTATTAAAGACAATCATCAGGCTTGGCGTTTGTTGATCGCGATTTTTGTCGCCCATCTTCTTTCAGTTCCTCTGATTATTCTGACCGTTAAACAGATAATGAGCCCGTATTACTGGGAATCAATGGAGAGAGTGGCTTTGGTCTATACGCGTTGGCCGGCCGCGAATGTTTTTTATTCCGGGATCTGGGTTTTAGCGGCCTTGCTGTTTTTAGCCCTCGCGTATTATTGGCTGAAGAAGTTTAAAGATGAAGATTATAAGGAATTGTTGGTTTTTGCGGTTTTCAGCGGCATAGCGATGCTAATTGTTTCCACCACTAAAAGATAAGCAGGTTTGGCGGACATTGCCCGTCAGCCGGCAGATAATTTTATTGGTTTTGCTTTTATCGTCTTTTGGCGGCATTATCAGATATGTGAAAGTTCTAAGCGGAGCTAATTTTTTCGTTAAAGCCATAAGCAGGACGTCAACTCAAGAGGAAATAGCGACGCAAAATTATGCTCAACCTTTGAACTGGCTGGCCAATAACGCCAAAGAGCCGATAGTCGTTTGGGTTATTCCTTACACTTCACAGATCAACGATTATCTGACCATCAACACCGAGCATTATTCATTATTTGCGGTGTCGGGCGAGAATTATCTGGTTTCTCAAAAGGAGGTCGAAGAACGGTATCTGACGTCAAATTATTTCAGCAATTTTTCGCTAACCGACATTGCCGACGCTCTCTGGGAGTATGGCGGAGTCGGCAATGCCGTCCATCAATACAAAACCCATAATCGAGAGGTTAAGTTTTGTCGAATTTTGCGCTTGAATCTGTTCGGCTATGATTGCGGCCAGGAAGCGGTCAGCGCGGCGGCTTTTAAAGGACCGCAATATTTTATTGATCTATATAATCAATATCAAAATGAAATTAAACCCAATATAGATCGGCAATTGAAAAAATTTAACGTATCATATATACTGGTGGATAAAGCTAATTCTCCGGACGCGGACCTGGGCAAGATCGGCAATATTAATCCGGTTTATCAAGACAAGGGGTTTGTCATTTATAAGATTGACGAATAATTTTTAAAAGTGAATTGAATATTGAGATGATTAAAAATATGCCGGCCAAAGCCAAAAAATTTATTATGATTTCCGCTATGTATGAAAATGGCGGCAACACGACTCAACGTTTGCTGGACGGCCACGCCGGGCTTATGGTCTATCCTTTTGAGTCCCAATTGGGGTCAAAATACGTTAACGACCACCTTAGCGGTTTATTTCCTTTAAAATATCGCTGGCCGATTTTTCCCAATTTTTTTTCAGCGGAGGCGATATACCGGTCAATCATTGACGAGGAATGCAAGATTCGGGCGATTACTCCTTCTATCAGCAAGTTTAAGGACGTTGATTTTAATTTTTCCGACCAAGACCGGTTAGCTTTTTTTGTTAAAGAGCTGAAAGGCACGCCTCTCACCAGGGCAAAAATCATCCGGGCCTTTTTTAAGGCGACGTTTTTGGCCTGGAAAAATTTTAAACATTCAGGCCGAGAAAAATATTATGTCGGATACAGTCCCATTATTGCCGTTGACGGCCGGGAAATCGTTGCTGATTTTGACGGCCAGGCGTATGTGATTCATGTGGTCAGGAATCCTTTTTCCGCTTATGCCGATACCCAAAAAAGGCCGGTGCCCCTGTCTATAAATCATTATATGACCGCTTGGGCCGTTTGTCAGCATTACGCCGGAATATATCAGAAAAAATATCCCGATAATTTTTTTATTGTGAAATACGAAGATATTATCGTTTCGCCTCAAAAAGCTTTGGAGCCGATTTTTTCTAAATTAGGTCTGGCTTTGACCGATAGTTTGAATTATCCAAGTTGGAACGGCCAAAGGCTAAAGCAAGTTTATCCCTGGGGGACCATTAAAATTCCGACCGAACGGATTAACATAGCCACGGCTCGCGAACTGAATGGCCCGGAAATAGAGGAAATTAATTTGCGTTCCGGCCATTGGCTGGAATATTTCGGCTACGACAAAATTTATCAATTGCTTAAGTAAGAGCGATGCTTAATAAAAAAATCGTCCTCGTTCAGCCATCCGATCTATTGGGGCGGGATTTATTTTTAACCCAGCCTTTGTCTTTTGAGTATGTCGCTTCAGCTTTACTGCTGGCGGGATTTAAAAATGTATTTTTTATAGACACCAGGATAGAGAAAATTTCCCCGGAGCAGCTGCCGGTTATTTTGAGAAAACGTTATGGAACGGTTGATTTTGTTTGTTTCACCATTTTCAGCCAGTATTTTGACAGCGTGAAAGAGTATGCCAGGCAAGTTAAAGCCGCTTGGCCGAATATCGTAACGATAGGCGGCGGCGCTCACGCGATACTGGAACCGGAACAAACCTTGCGCCTGAACCGGTATCTGGATTTTGCTTTTTGCGGAGAGGCCGAAGAGTCCCTGCCGGAATTCATCAAAAATTTCAATTTTAAAGAGCGATATAAAGATATTCCTAATTTGGTTTTTCGGCAGGACGGACGGGTTATCGTCAATCAGAGAAAATTTTTGAATGATTTATCCGAATGTCCCAATATCGCCCATGAATTGATCAGGCCGGATATTTATCCGGCCGCCGGCACCGGATTTATTATCGCTGAACGAAAAGCGGCCAATCTCATCGCCACTCGCGGCTGTCCTTTTAACTGTTCTTATTGCGGCGCGACTCAAATTTCCGGCGCCCGGATAAGGGTTCGGCCGGTTGCCCAGATCATCAATGAAATGAAATTGATTTATGATAAATATAATATCCGGGAATTTCGTTTTCTTGACGATAATCTGACGTTTGACCGGGGGTTTATTTTAGCGCTGGTTAAGGCGATAGACGACGAATTTCACGGGCAGATAAAGTGGGCTTGTCCCAATGGCGTCAGGATCGATCGCCTTGATCCGGAAACGGTTATGGCCATGGAAAAATCCGGCTGTTACTATTTTGCCGTCGGCGTTGAATCTGGCAATGAACGGGTTTTGCATCTGATGAAACGGGGCGGATTGGTCAGAAGCAAACCGTATATGAAAAAACAGATAGAGATGATAAAACAATACACCAAAATAAAGGTAGTGGCTTTTTTTATTCTGGGTTTTCCCGGCGCTACGCGTCAAGAAGACGAAGAGTCAATAAAATTCGCCAACGAACTGGCGTTGGACGGGGTAAGTTATCATATTTTTTCGCCGATTCCCGGGTCTGACGAGTGGACCAGGCTCAAAAAAGACAATCCCGACATTGATTCTTCGGCTTTTACAACTTATCGGGTTACGTACGCGGCCGCCGGCCGAAGCATCAGGGAAATAAAATTTTTAAAGCTAAAAGCTTTTTTAAGCTTTTACATCCGGCCGAGAATAATTTGGGAGACCTTAAAATGCATCAGGACTTTTGGCCAGGTCAAGCTGATTGTCAAACGGCTTATGGCTATGTGAATGTTGCAAGGGGGAGTTTTTAATGATACGAACTCAAAATTTTTAGACGGACTTTTTGAACCGCCAAAATCTGTCTGTGGCGGCGGGGCTGGCCTTCTTTTGTGTTCGCTCGGGCGTGGCGGAATTTTTCCCCACCCCCTTCCGCCATGCCCTCGCGATTGGCGGCGGCGTTTATTTTTTTTCTTGTCCTTGCCTCACCCTCCCAGTGCGCAGGCAGGTTAGTAGAACTCCCTAAAATCAATAATCCCATTTTGGGATTATACCACAATAGGATATATGATACAAACAATTATGAGCAAGTCGGTTTATTCAAAAGATTATAAGGAAATCATGGGACGCTTGAAAAAAGCGCGTGTTGAAGCTGATTTATCCCAACAAGCGGTCGCTGACAAACTTGGCAAGCCACAATCCTACATCTCAAAAATCGAGTCCGGCGAAAGACGGCTTGATGTTGCCGAAATGAAAAAAATTGCCGCTATTTATAATAAACCGGCTGATTATTTCCTAAAATGAAAACAAAATACTGCATTGAATGCAACCGAAATAAGGCGACCCATGGAGATTTTTGTGGCTCCTGTTTCAATGAAACAAAGATATGCCGAAGGTGTCAGCAACCAAAGAGTATTTTTAAATTTGAAAAAAATCAAAAAAGTATCCGCGGCAAGGTCTCAAGGAGAGGTGAATGTAGGGATTGTCGTAGTTGGAAAAAACCTATGTCCCAAAAAGATAGAGAAGGATTTGGAAAAATATACCCACCGCCACCCATAGGTAAGCCTTTCCATTGTCCTATTTGTAATAGAACAATAATCAGACAATATAAAAATGATGTTGTGTTAGACCACCTTCATAATATTGGAAAGATAAGAGGATGGATTTGTAGAATGTGCAATAACAGTATGGGGATGATGGAAGATGATGTAAATATATTAAAACGAGCTATAAAATGGCTACAAGGTACTCTAAAGTAGCAAAAATTTAAAATAGGGATTTTTGCTTCAATCTTTCTTCAGCTATTTTGCAATATTCAGATGAGACATCGATACCTATAAAGTCTCTTTTATTAAGTTTGGCCATTTTACATGTAGTTCCACTGCCACACATTGGATCAAGTACTACATCGCCAAGATTTGACCAACTTGTAATATGGTCTTGCACCAGCTTCTCTGGAAATATGGCAGGATGTTTGTAAGCAATATTGTCGGTTGCGGAATGCCCCTTGCCTATGAGGTATTTCCAAACATTTGTCCGTCTACCATATTTAGAATATCCGGCTCTTTTTAATTTTAATAACGAGCCATCAGACAGTCTTTTTGTACCGCTATCACCATCCCGCTCATCTTTATTTTCCCTGTCTTTTAGGAGATTTATTGTCTTTGGAGTTCCTTTACTGAACACAAACATATATTCAAAAGTTTGCCAATATGTCTTGTTATTTCCAACAGCACCCCGAGGAGTTTTTAGATATATCATTGTATCAAAAAGATTAAAACCCACTTGCTTGAAATATAGAGCTTGTCTAAAAGATGTTCCTGTTTCATCTCCTTTAATTGTTTGATCTCCAACAACCCATACAACAACTCCACCTTTTTTCATAACTCTAAACAATCCTTTTGTCATACCATCAAGATTGAAAGAATACCCATTGTAGTTTCTCAAATCGTCATATGGTGGAGATGTAATAACTAAATCAACTGAATCAGATGACATTGTCCGCATTACCTCTACCGCGTCCCCGCAAATAATTTTATTTAGTGGCACTTCGGTATATTTTTTAGTTTCCTTGTATTCGGGAAACTGTATCGGCGATCTTACTTCTTCACGAATAACATCGAGTACAATTCCTTGTATTGAAACATCCCGCCCGTTTCTAAAAATAAGCGGCTCCATATTTTTGTTTGCAGGTTGTAGGCGGATATGCCCCCTCTCTTTATAGAATTTCTTTAAGGTTGCTTCGTGGTTATCAATGAGAGCTACCACCTTTTGTCCATTCTCGGCAGTTTCCTGTTGACGCACCAAAACTACATCACCATCGTTTATATTTTCATCAATCATGCTACTTCCGACCACGCGGAGAGCGTAAATTTCTGATGAGGAGGAAATTTTGCTTTTAGGAACCGCAATCATTTCTTTGTTCTGTATTGCCTCTATCGGTTGGCCGGCAGCGATAGTCCCTAAAAGTGGAATTTTTATCATCGTTTCGCGGCCAAATGCCTCAATAGAGCGCGGCTTATTTTTTTCCTTAGACAAAAGTCCCAAATCGCGGAGTTTTGAGACATGAAAATGAGCCGTTGAAACTGACGAGAGTTTTAATTTCTTGCGGATCTCGTCAAGAGAGGGGGCATATCCTTTCCGCCCCTGATGATCGGTTATAAAATCAAGGACTTGTTTTTGCCTTTTTGTTATCACAGTGATATTATAGAAAATAAATCGAAAGTGTAAAAGGGCTAGTTATCCACATATCAAATAAAATCATGAGTAAACCCGTTCAACATCATTACCTACCCAAAAACGCATATCTGAAATTCTTTCAATCTTCGGAGAAACCGGAATTTGTTTGGATGTATCAAAGAGGAGAAACGCCAATTTTTGTGAATATCAATAATGTCGCGAAGGAGCGACATCTTTACTCATTTACGGATGAAAAAGGTCAATATAATACGGAGCTTGAATCTGCGCTTGCAGAGATGGAAGTTGTTGCCAGTAAAATTTTTGAAAAGATCAACAAAGCCGAAGGACCAATTCTTATATCAGCACAAGAAAAATCAGAACTCTCTTATTTTTTGGCTATGCAGGTTGCAAGAACACCAGCATTTCGGGACTCTTTGAAGCAACAAGCTGCTGAATTTGCAAAACTTCATATGCAAATGCTCGTATCCAATAAGGATGCTTTTACTCATGCCGTAAATGAAGCAAAAAAGGAAAAGCCGGACATGCCTGATATAAGTTTTGAAGAAATGCAAGAATTTATTTTTGGAGAAAAATATACGATTGAGATGGGTAATAAAAACTATTTTTTGAAACAGGCCATTCAACTCGGAGATCATATTTATCCAACGATAATGATGAAAGATATGTTCATTTTGAAATCCAAGTCCGTAGAATTCATCACTTCTGATTATCCTGTGGCCTTGATTCCTCATCCTGGCGTTCCTGCTTTCTACGGAGGTGGGTTTCTTATGTCTGGTATATTGATTCCAATTGGAACGAACACCGTCTTGTTTTGCAAGAACCCAGACAACCCAAAAGAGCCACAAAAGAAAGACGAGGCAATTTCACTCGGCTATCGAGAAGCACCGCCGGTGCAAGTACGAGAAGTAAACAAAATAACCATAAACCATGCAGAGCGCTTTCTTTTTGCGGCCAGCAATGATGTAAAAATCAAAGAGCTTTTCGATAAGACCACAATTCCAAAACGTTTCTATATGGATTCACCATTTTCGCGTAAGAAATAATAACGCCGCCAAAAAATTCTCCCGCCCAAGCGAGGACGACTCGGCAGGAGAGGACGGAGTAAAAATGCCGAGCCGTCCTCGCGAATAGAAAAGAGGCCAGCCCCGCCGCCTGCTCCATTAGGGGCAGAGGCAAGCAAAACATTCTTTTTCTTTCGCAAAATAGGAAAAGCGAAGAATGTTTTGCTTGGCGGCGAGCGCCAGCGAGCGGCGACGGGACTGCTTCATTCGTCAGGGATTTCCCGAAAATGGGTTCGGATTTCGTTCAGGGTATGGAGGCAGAATGGGGGTTTCGTAATTCAGAGTGAAGACTTAAAGCAGAGGATCGCTTATTCAAAGCCCGTCGGCTTAGTTGAAACTAAACTTTCTCGCTTTTCATAATTTTCGCTCGAAATTATGAATTTTATATCTCAAAAGAGACTTTCCAGACAAGCTCTTAGAGCTGAAAAGCATAAAAGATATTTTTGTCTTGATCGCTGGTTGGAGAAGCTTTATTAAAAACGAATCCCGGAGTGGTTTTTTTAGGCAGCCAGTCAATGGAAAATATTTGATTGCCAAAAGGCCAGATAACGGACCCCGATATTTTAGCCGTGTTTAAGTTGACCGCGTAGAGACCGCAAATTTGCGGCAGATTTTTAAGACCCGGCGCGTAGTGTTTATATCTTGGTAAGACCCGAGAGACGCCGACAATGGCAAAATCGCCGATGAGACCCGCCAGCCCATGGCTGACGGCTGGCGCCGTCAAAAATAACGCCGGTTTTATCAATGGGATAATTTAAGTGGCCCGGCCGGCGGGAGGAGATATGATCGCCCGAGGCGGAGAAAAAAGAGGCGGCTAAGGTCGGGCCGGCGGCAATGGAATTTAATTGGATAAAATTAGCTTTTTTATCGGTTACATTTTTTGGCTGCCAAACGATCTTGTCGGTTCGGCTTTCATTTAAATTAATTTCTACGATAGAATTTTGTCCAGCCGAGGCGCCGTACAGCCGGCCATTGATGACGGCTAAATCATGCAAATAAAAAGCGCCGGGACAGAATTTTATTCTGGCCGGCATAAGATAGCGCGGCAAACGGCCGGGCCGGCGGCAGTCGCTTCTAGGCAGGAGTCTGGCTACGGGTTTGAATTCCCATACTTGGTTAGGATTTCGGGTGGCGGCGACATAAACCGTTTGTTTATCACGGTCAACGGCAATGCCGGAAGGATGCGGCAAACGGATGAATGATTGTTTTATTTTTCCGTTGGCCGGCGTTAAGGCCAGAACTAAATGTTCGTATTCGCGGCTGATCAGCAGGGTTATCTGAAGCTTTGCCAGCAGTTTTACGAAAGCGGTATCGGCGCGGCAAAGCAATGATTGGCGGGTCAGGTCGTTTGAGAGATAATTTTGGCATAGCACTTCAACCGGATCGCGCAGAGCCGAATTTTGCGCTTGCCATAATTGGTTTTTCAGATCATTTTTTTTCATGATGGTTTTTGAATCGGAGTTCTAAAATTCCCCAGAACATTTTTAAAGCCGAATAGATATTAGTCGTGCTTTTCCACCCCTGGGGTTCTAAATGCTTAACGGGTATTTCAATGATGGGAATAGACGCCAGAAAACATTTATGCATTAATTCGCCGTCAATCATATCGCCGTCGGAAAATAAGGTAATTTTGTCCAGGATTTTTTTAGGGATTATTTTGGGCGTCGCGTTAACGTCCCAGATCGGGGTTTTAAGGATCAGCTTATATTCCAAGTTGAAAAAAATAGAGACCCAGCGGCGCCATTGCGTGGTTCTTTCCACGCGGATGGCTTTGATTATTTTATCCTCGGATATTTTGGCGTATTTAAGGAGCGCGGCCAGCTCGTCCGGGTTGGTTCTGGCGGTGTTGGTGTAGCAGATGAATTTACCCTGCGCCCGCGCCAGGCCGGCTTTAACCGCGCGCCCCCAGCCGGCTTGTTTCAGGTCTAAACGAATAATTAGCGGGTTTTGGTTAACCGTCGTAACAGCCGTTTCTGACGTTAAATTGGCCACGCCGTTGTTGACCGCGATAATTTCATACGTTTCGGCCATCCGATCCAATTGGAATTGGAATTTTTTTATAGTATCGTCAATATATTTTTGCTGTCTGTAAAACGGCAGAATAACGGAAAATGTCGGTTGGTTCATAGATGATGATTTAATAATAGAAAATTTCCTGCGGTCTTGCCGCAGGGCGATTCATTAAAAATTTATTTTTTAGCGCCGATAAAATAAAGGCCGACCGCCAGATTGGATGAAAATTTATAATATTTAAAAATATAATCCAGTAATTTTAAAGGCGACAATAAGCAGGAAAAAAATAAAGCCGTTATTTGGTAGATTGCTTCGCTGCCAAAAGATAAAACAATGCCGAGCCAATGGCTGGTCACCGAAACAAAACAGGAGGTTGGCCCCCAGCCGATGGCCAGTTCTTTCTCGTCAAAATCGGATAACAAATGCCTGAAACCGGACATAGTCCAGCGATAATAATCGTCGGGCGAAGAATGGTAAGGATCAACAAAGGGGATGCTCGCGTAGATTAGTCCGCCTTTTTTGAGCACTCGTTTAATTTCGCTGATAACGCGGCGCGGTTCCTTAACATGCTCCAGCACACTTTCAATTATAACGCCGTCAATCGAGGAATCGCCAAAAGGCAAAGCGGTAGCATCAGCGATTACGGACACGCCTTTGTATTGGAAAGAATCAACATTGATTATTTTATCGCTGATGATTTTTGGACCGGAACCGAGATTAATCACTAAAGCCTTATCCGGCAGGAGCGTTAAGAGATACCCGCTTTTTTTATCGCCGACAAACAGCGCGCCGGCTATCGGCACCAGCAGATTATATAATTTTTGGTGGGGTTTAAAAATTTCTTTAAGTTTCAGGATCAGGGAATCGTTGATTTTTGAGTAGTCGGGTTTGGCAATATCGACGATAAAAAAAACCGCCTGATCAATAATCGGATATTTTTTTTGGCACTTTTGGCAAAATAAATATCCGTCCGACCCGGCCAACGGCGCGCGGCAGTCAACGCAACAGAGAGAATTTAGTAATTGTTCGGTCATAGATTTACTTTTTGCAATAATTTACCAGCTGCCTCGATTTTATTCGCCCTTCGGGCTGATAATAAAGGATCCACAGCCAGCCCGAGGCCGAAAAAATATGCTGGCTGACCACCGACAATTTTATTTGCCGATCTGTTTTACAATTTTCCGGCTTATTTGTTGCGCGTCAAGCCCGGCCTTAGAGCAGAGATATTCACGCGTGCCCACGTCTTTAATGTAAACATCGGGTATGCCGAATGACCGGAAATTTGTTTGAAGATTTTTTTGGCCGATCAGCAGATCAGCGACAGCCGAACCGAGCCCTCCGATAACGTTGTTTTCTTCAATGGTAAAAATATGCTTGGTTTCCCGGGCGATTTTGAGAATAAGATCTTTGTCCAGGGGTTTGACGGTCGGCAAGCTGATGACCGCAATGTTGGTTTTCAGTTTTTGTTTTAATAAGGCGGCGGTATTTAAAGTCAAATCCAAAACATTGCCGGTGCAAAACAGAGCGATATCTTTTCCTTTTTGAATGACAAAACCCCGGCCGATTTTAAATCGCCAATTTGACTGATGATAATCAGCGCCGGGACTGATGCCGATGCGCAGATAAGCCGGCCCGTTATCTTTTAATATGGCGCGAGTGGCTTCTTGAGTTTCCCAGGCGTAAGCCGGACAGATAATTTTCATATTGGGCAGAACGCGCATAATCGCCACGTCTTCAATGGTATGATGGGTGACGCCCTGATCGCCGTAATTAAACCCGCCGCCGATGCCGATTAATTTTACGTCCAGATTATGGTAGGCGATATCCAGCCGGATCTGTTCATAGCATCTCATGGTGATAAACGGGGCGATGGAATAAGCGATGACTTTTTTGCCGGTTAAGGCCAGGCCGGCGGCCACGCCGATCATATTGGCTTCGGCAATGCCGGCGTTAATAAAACGCGGGCCGAATTTATCGCGCAGGGGTTCCAAAGCGTTAAAACCCAGATCAGCGGTTAAAAAAAAGATCCGGGGATTTTTTTGCATTTCAATGATAACTTGGTTGACGAAATTACTTCGCATAATAATGAATTGTTATTTTGGCTAAATCCAGCCGCTATAATTTTCCACCCGCCTTGATTTTATGCGCCCTTCGGGCTAATAATAAAGGACCCACAGCCAGCCCGAGGTGAAAAATTATAGCGGCTGGATTTCAATCTGGTCTGGCGTCTTCGCGATACAGCTTTAGCGCTTCTTGGTATGTTTTATCATCTAAAACGTAATAGTGGGACAACAGAGTATTTTCAATGGCCGGCAGGCCCTTGCCATTGATGGTTTTGGCAATGATGGCGGTTGGCGCGTTGTCTTGTCTGGCTAAAATTAACGCCCGCTCTATTTGTTGGTGGTTATGGCCGTCAACCTCCAATACCTGCCAGCCAAAAGACAGCCATTTGTCGGCCAGCGGCAATTTATCAATGTTCGCGGCGGCGCTGAATCCCTGGAAGTTGTTGCAATCAATGATAGCTGTGATACCGGCAAACCATGGCCAAGCGAGCCGGTGGAAAATTCTATGCCGGGAACGTCATGGTTGCAAGGATGGCTGTGCAACCGGCCTTTATTGACGCGGTAGGATTGTAAAATTTTTTTATGGAAAAAACCTCTTAACGCTAAAGCGGCGTACAGGGCGGCGGAAGCGTGTCCCTTGCTTAAAATGAAGCGGTCGCGTTGCGGCCAGTCGGGTTGGTTGGGTTTCAGGTTTAAAATTCTAAAATATAAAACCGCTAAAATATCGGTGATGCACAGGGCCGGGCCGATATGGCCGGTTTTGCTCCGGTAAGCCATATCTAAAATATGGCGGCGCATCTGGCGGCTGATTTTTTTTAAGTTAGTTTTTGTTTGTCGGGGCATTATTTCAAGATAGCAAAATGATGTCGTTTGTTTAATAACGATCAGAATGTTTTTTGAACCAGTCAATAGTCTCGGTTAACCCGGTCCGCAAATCATAATCCGGTTTGAATTTTAGCAGGTCAGCGGTTTTTTTCGCGTTGGCCAGCCAGATGTCGGTGTCAAAGGATCTTTTGGCATATTGTCTGTAGACGATTTTGGAGTAGCTCTCGGTTAATTGCAAAATTTCATCGGCGATTTGTTTTAAATTAGTTTGTCGGCCGCTGCCGATATTAAATATTTCACCCTGGTATTTTTGGGCTTTATCAATAGCCTTTATATACGCATCAACCACATCCTCCATATAAAGATAATCTCTAACCAGATTAGAATTGGATAAAAAAATTTGTTTATTATCTAAAGCATTATAAATTGTCTCCGTCACCAGTCTCTTTGGATCATCAAAAGCACCAAATGGAGAAAATAGCCTAAAGGTAATTATGGGTTTCCGGTCAATTTTTCCGATATATGAGGCGTAATTCGTTGCTGCTAATTTGGTTATCGCGTATAAACTTAAAGGTTGACAATAATTATCCTCTCTCATGGGTTTATTTTTTAATCCATATTCTGCTGAGCTGCCGGTGTTGACAAAGCACTGATAATCGAGATCTTTGCAAGATGCGATCATGTTGATCGTTCCCAGTAAGTTCGCATCTAGATACGATTTAACCAAGGCGGGTCTTCCCTGATATAAAGGAGCGTTTGCTAAGTGAAAAATTACTTGGGGTTTTATTTTCCTTACCGTCCTATTCAATAATTCATTCTCTGTCAGATCAACCTTATAAAGCGTAATTTTAGAGACTAAATCCTTTATCCGCCATAGATTAGAAGTTTTTCGGATAAATACATGGGGAGAATAATTCTTTTTTACTAAATATCTAAGAATATTAGATCCGACGAATCCAGTTGCACCGGTAATCAAAAACCTCATTTTAGACACTCGGGGAAACCTCCAAACTTTCCGCGAGCGGTGGTATGATCATATTGGCCTTAAATTCCTCTCTTGATAGATGGGGAGATAAATCCTCAAGCGGATTACCGAATTCAAGTTTCGGAATCAGCCTTTGTTTAGGATTAATTTTTACCTCACAGAAGACCGGACCTTTCGCCTTTAATACTTTCCGGATTTTCCGTCTTAATTCCTGATGATTCCTGATAAGAACTGTTTTTAATCCATAAGCTTTTGCTACTTTTATAAGGTCCGGGTTGGAAAGTCCCTGGTTAAAAGAAGCAGCCACGAACCTACCGCCAAGCCAAGTTTCTTGAAACTGCTGCAGAATTGCATAGCCATCATTATTTAAAACAAATATTTTTAAAGGAAGTTTATGGTGCACAACCGTCTGAAAATCTTGAATATTCATTTGGATACTTCCATCACCGTCAATACAAATCACCTCTTTCTTACCCAGGGCAAAACTTGCTCCGATTGACGCCGGAAAAGAATATCCCATCGGACTGTTTCCAAAAGCAGAAAAAAGTTTTTGCCCTTTTTTAACCTCAAAAGCCTGCATAGTCCATGTCAGATGTCCGCCATCATCGGAAATAATAATGGATTTTGAATCAAGTTCCTCGGAAAGAGTTTTGATAAATACATAACCGTTCACAAATTTTTTTTCCTGATAA
>Ga0075954_103_pt1 | contig 32393 bp, 29 predicted proteins | sample RifGroA2_FD_68018 | JGI IMG/M metagenome (GOLD analysis project Ga0075954, IMG submission 68018) | Parcubacteria bacterium GW2011_GWA2_43_9b | reverse complement strand
AAATTATTGGCGTAAGGGCGGGCGAAAAAATTCACGAGGTTTTATTGACTGCTGATGAAGCGCGGCAGGCTTATGATCTCGGCGATTATTTTGCGGTTTTGCCGGCCAGCGAAGCCACGGCCGGCGGACGCGACAAATTTAAAAAGATTATTAAGCGAGGCAGAAAAGTGGCGCCGGATTTTTGTTTTGCCAGCGACAACAATAAACAGCGATTGCGCATCAATGATTTAAGGAAAATTATTTTAGAATAAATTATGATTCCTTACGGTCATCAAACAATTGACGCCAAAGATATTAAGGCGGTGATAAAAATTCTGCGCGGCGATTGGCTGACCCAGGGGCCGGCTATTTTACGTTTTGAAAAAGCGCTGGCCGAATATTGTGGCGCCAAATATGCGGTAGTCTGTTCCAGCGGCACAGCCGCTCTGCATTTGGCCTATCTGGCCGCGGGATTAAAGGCGGGAGATGAAATTATTACCACCCCCAACACTTTCGCGGCCACGGCCAATATGGTTTTAGCGGTTGGCGCCAGGCCGGTTTTTAGCGATATCAGGCTGGATACCTATAATATTGATGAAACGAAAATCGGCAATTTGATTACAAATAAAATTAAGGCAATCGTGCCGGTTCATTTTGCTGGACAGCCCTGCGTGATGGAAAAAATCAAAAAAATAGCGGATAAGCATAAGTTGCTGGTTATTGAGGACGCCAGCCACGCTCTTGGCTCACGGTATAAAAATTCAAAGATTGGCGAATGTCAATACTCGGATATGGCAATTTTCAGTTTTCATCCGGTTAAGGCTATAACCACCGGCGAGGGTGGGGCCGTTTTGACCAATAATAAAAAATATTACGAAAAATTACTTTCTTTGCGCAATCATGGAATTCATAAAGATGCGCAGGGTAAAAATGTCATGATGGAGTTAGGATTTAATTACCGCCTGACCGATATTCAGTCGGCGTTGGGCGCGAGCCAGTTAAAAAAATTGGACGGTTTCATTAAGAAGAGGCGGCAAATCGTTAAATGGTATGAGCGGGAATTAGCTGACGTTAAAAAAATAATTTTACCGGCAGAAATCGCGGATAATTATTCCGCCTGGCATATTTACGTAATCAGAACAGCCGACCCCAAGGACAGAGATAAGCTCGTGGTTTATTTGAAAAAGAAAGGCATCGGCGTTAATTGGCACTATCCGGCGGTCTATGCGCATCCTTATTATCAACGAAAGGGCTATGCTGGCGTTAAATTGGCTAACGAGGAGGCGTATCACAATTCTTGTTTGACCTTGCCTTGCTACCCCAGTTTAACGGCTAAAGAAATCAAACAGGTGGCGGATTCAATAAAAAAATACCTTACTTAAAAAAATTGTAATATCGCGGTAAAAGATTATAATGATTATAATCTTAAAATGAGGCGAATAAATTTGTGGCAAAATTAACGGAAAAATTAGTTTTAGGCACAGTCCAGTTTGGATTGCCATATGGCATTAATAATTCCACCGGCCAGCCGACGAAGGAAAATTCGCTGGCGATGCTGGATTTTGCGTATAGCAAGGGAATTAAAATTTTTGACACGGCTTTTGCCTACGGCGACGCGGAAAAAATTTTGGGCGAATTTTGCCGAAGCCGGGGACTTAGCGGTAAGGTGAAGATCATAACAAAAATAAAAGCCGAAATCGCCTCGGCGCCGGATGAAATAAAAAAAGACATTTTCGGCCAATTCGCGCAATCGCTGGAGCGGCTGAAAACAGGCCAAATTGACGGCTGCCTTTTGCATGAACCAGAACAGATCAGGGATGCCGGAATAGTCAATGTCTTGCAGGAATTGAAAGAACAAGGACTGGTAAAAAATATCGGAGTTTCTATTTATGATGAAGCAGATGCAATCTATGCCGTCGGGCTAAAAGAAATTGATTATATCCAGATTCCTTATAATATTTTTGACCAAAGATTGGACCAAACTGATTTTTTCCGGTTGGCCGGGCAAAATAAAAAAACGGTCTTTGCCCGCAGCGTTTTTCTGCAAGGATTGCTTTTAATGCCCAAAGACAGAATCCCGCCGCATTTGGCGGGCGCCAAAGCGTATTTGAAAGTTTTGGACGAGATCATCAATAAGTATTCTTTGACAAGAATGCAGGCGGCGTTGGCGTTTGCTTTAATCAATGATGGCATTGATCACGTAGTTTTTGGCGTTGATAATACGGATCAGTTGGTTGAAATAATCAATTTGGCGGCGCAAGCCGCCGGTCATGATGATTGCGTCAAAGAATTAAAAAATAAATTTATCGGCATTGAAAAATATATTATATCCCCGAATTTATGGAAAAAATAAAAACCCGGTTTATTATGACTATTAGGAAAAGATAAATAGCGTAATAAGCTTAAAATAACTATGAATAAAAGATTGAAAGATTTATTTAATTTGTCGGGCCGGGTGGCTGTCGTTACGGGCGGAGCCGGGTTTTTGGGCGAGGCCATTTGCGAAGGCTTGGCGGAAGCGGGAGCCAATGTTGTAATTGTTAGTCTTCATCCATTGAAATGTAAAAAATTAGCCGATCGGTTAACGCGAGACTACGGAGTCAAGACCTGGGCCGGATTGATGGATATTTCTAAAGAAGTTAGCGTTAAAAAGTGTTTTGTTCAAATCGCCAAAAAAATGTCTCGGGTGGATATCTTGGTTAATAACGCCTATTTTGGTTCGTCCGGAGATCTGGCCAAAATGTCTGAAGATGATTGGCAAAAAGGAATAGACGGGACAATTAATGGCGTTTGGCGCTGCACCAAAGGTGTTTTGCCATATTTCACCGCCGGCGGAGTCATCATTAATATTGCTTCAATGTACGGATTGGTTTCTCCCGATCCGCGGATATACGCTGATGATATGAGTATTGTTAATCCGCCAAATTACGGGGCGGGCAAGGCGGCAATCTTGCAGTTTACGCGCTACGCGGCTGTTCATCTGGCGCCGCACCACATCAGAGTCAACAGCATTTCTCCTGGCGCTTTTCCCGGCGCGCAGGACAGCGGCAATCGCGATTTTATGGCAAAATTAAAAGATAAAATTCCTTTGGAGCGGCCGGGCCAGCCGGATGAATTGAAGGGACCGGTGGTATTTTTAGCATCAGACGCTTCTTCTTATATGACGGGAGCGAATATCGCGGTGGACGGCGGTTGGACCGCGTGGTAATTTTTTGATGATTATGGAAAAATATCTATGTATCATTCAAGTCCGCATGGATTCGGTCAGATTGCCCGGCAAGGCGTTGTTTAAGGTTGGCCGTTTCACCATATTAGAATACCTGATTAAACGGGTACGGCTGTCAAAGAAAATAGATAAGATTATCGTGGCGACAAGCGAGAGCCGTTCTGACGATAAAATCGTCAAACTTTGCGAAACGATGAAGATAGAATGTTTCAGGGGATCGGAAGAAAACGTGCTTGAGCGCTATTATCAATGCGCCATTAACAATCCGGAATATGCCTATATTATCCGTTTAACCGCGGATAATCCCTTGGTTGACCCGGCAGTAATAGATGAAGTTATAGATTTTTCTAAAAATCATCCGGAATATGATTTTGTCTATAACGGCCTGATAAAAACTTTTCCTATTGGCCTGGATGTTGAGATTTTTAAACGGTCAGCCTTGATTGAGTCGGCGGTCAAATCGCGTTTGGCCTTTGAAAAAGAACACGTGGACGAATATGTTTTGCGTCGGCCAAAATTCAAAAAGGGCAATTTATCTGCGCCTTATAATTGGTCGCATTTTCGGTTGACGATGGACTATCAAGAAGATTTTGAGGTGATAAAATTTTTAATTAAAAATTGCAAAATAACGGATGGCTACTTGCGATATATTTCCGTTTTGACCAAGCATCCGGTAATAATGTTTAAAAATACGCGCATCAAAAATAATAAAGGCAGGTTTAAGGAAGCAATTGATAAAAATAAAGTTTAAGATTTATTACAAAGAGCGATTACTTATTCCGAATTTGTCCGGTTGACATAAGTTTATGGCAGAAAACAAAAAACAATATAAAACGGCGATTTTTTTGATGGGCGGCGGCTTGGTGAACGACGCAGGAGTATGGCGCACCACTAATTACGACGAAGGGGATAAATTCGGAATTATCGGCGACCGAGCGGTGGTGGTAGCGGCAGGTTTTCTGTATCAAGATGAACCGGAGCAATTATGCGTCGCGGCCGGCGGTCGGGGACAGGATCAGGACATAAAAGACGCGCCGCCGGTGTCGGCGGTATTGAAACAAGAATTGATAAAGCTGGGAGTTTTAAACGAAGATATTATGGAAGAAAATAATTCAGGCAACACTTACCAGCAATTGCGGGAATTGCAAAATATCTGGCAGGCGAAGAATTTTACTCAAGCGGCGCTGATCAGCAACCAGCACGGTTTGGCGCGCATTGAAGCAATGATAGAATATAAAATAGAATTAGCGCATTTCAAAGATTTATTAAGAGTGGGTCGTTTAAAATTGTTATCGGCGGAAGAAATATTATTGGAGCGGGCGCCGGCTGAATGGGGCGGAAAGATTAAAAGAGCCTATGCGAGCGAGGCGATGAAAAAAAGAATTGCACTGGAAGAGCGGGGAGCGCGTCAAATAAAGGACGGAACATATAAATTTACTTAACCCTTAATGGCAAATAAAAAAAATCCCAAAGCAGTTTTTATCGTCGCCGAAGCCGGCGTTAATCACAACGGCGATTTGAAGTTGGCCAAAAAAATGATTGATGCAGCCAAGGACGCGGGCGCCGATTGCGTGAAATTCCAGACTTACACGACGGAAAAATTCGTGACCGATCCGAATTTGACCTATACTTATATTTCACAAGGCAAAGAGGTCACCGAATCGCAATTGATCATGTTTAAGCGGTGGGAATTTTCAAAAAAGCAATGGAAGGAGATTATCAATCATTGCCGGCAAAAAAAGATAACTTTTGCCACGACCGCTCAAGATCCGCCGGATCTGAAAATGATTCTGTCACTGGTTCGGCCGCCATTCCTGAAAGTCGGCTCCGATGATCTGACCAATTTGCCGTTACTCTCGCTCTACGGCAAGCAGGGCATTCCGATGATAATTTCAGCCGGCATGGCCAATGCCCGGCAGATCGGCGAAGCGGTGGCCGCTATCAAAAAAGCGGGTAATAATGATATTACTGTCCTGCACTGCGTTTCCTCTTATCCGGCGCAAGCGGAAGAAGTTAATTTAAGAAAGATTCCGGCGATCAAAGATATGTTTAAAGTTAAGGTCGGTTTTTCCGACCATACAATCGGTAGCGCCGCGGCGGTGGGCGCGGTATGCTTTGGCGCGGAAGTCGTTGAAAAACATTTTACGCTGTCGCATGATCTGCCGGGCCCGGATCATTGGTTTTCAATGGAGCCGGCGGAATTGAAAAAATTTATTCAGGACATCAGATTTATAGAAAAAGCGATAGGCGACGCAAAATTATTGCCCACCGCCAATGAAAAAGCCGTGAGCCAGATTGCCAGGTGTAGCATCATGGCCGCCAAAGACATCAAGGCCGGTGATAAATTCAGCGAGGCCAATCTTGAATGCAAACGGCCGGGCACGGGGTTGCCGCCAAAGCATCTGACGGAATTCATCGGCCAGATCGCCAAAAGAGATTTTAAAAAGGGGCAATTATTAACAAGAAAAGATTTTTAACTAAATTATATGTTTAAAAAAATCATTGCCAAATTAATCAATGTGCCGGCCAATCCATTTCATCCGTTGGCTTTTATCAACGGCCAGCCCGAAATCGGCAAAAACGTTTCAATCGGGTTTTTCTCCGAAGTGAACGCCAAGAATGCCAAGGTGAAGATAGGCGATAACTGCGATATCGCGTCGTTTGTGGCGATTAACGCGGCTGATTCGCATCGCCGGACATTAGAGCTGATGACGGAAATAGCCAGAGGCGATATTACTTTGGAACATAATGTTTTTGTCGGCTCGCACTGTTTTATCGGCAAAGGAGTCCATATCGGTCATCACAGCGTGGTGGGCGCCGGCACTATTATCGCCAAGGCTTGCGTGATTCCGCCCTATTCTTTGGTCGTCGGCAATCCTTTCACGGTGAAAGAAAATTATTATAAAAACCGAGAAACAAATAATTAAATGATTCTTACCGCTCATCAACCGGCCTATCTGCCCTGGCTTGGCTTATTCCATAAGATCGCGCTTAGCGACGCTTATGTTTGTTTTGACGATGTTCAATTTGAAAGATACAGTTTTATCAACAGAAATAAAATAAGATCGGGGCGGGATGAGACTCTTCTGACCGTGCCGTTACTCTCAAAAAATCATTTTGATAAAAAGATCAAAGAAATGGAGATAGACAATTCCAGGGACTGGCGGAACAAACATTGGAAATCAATTTATCTTAATTATCAGAAGGCGCCTTTTTTTAATAAATATGTTGATTTTTTTGAGGAATTGTATAAAAAAGAATGGCATTATCTGATTGACTTGACGGAGTATTCTTTAGAATGGTTCTTGGCGGAATTGGGCATTAAGGTCCAATATGCGAGAGCGTCGGAGTTTAATTTTGAAAGAGCCAAATCGGATTTAATATTGGATATGTGCAAAAAAATGAATGCCAATTTTTTCATTTTCGGCGCCTTAGGCGGTGATTATGCCGAAAAGGATAAATTTGCCGCCGCCGGTGTCAAAATATATTTTCAGGAATATCGGCACCCGCAATACAGGCAAACGGGCAAGGATTTTTTACCGTATATGAGCATAATTGATTTGTTATTCAACGAGGGTGATAAAAGCTTGGAAATTTTGATGTCGGGGAATATCAGCAAGCAGGATTTGTTGAAAATTTAAAGATGTGAGAGCCGGATGACTTGACGCCGCTAACCTTATTTTTTCGTCCCGCCCCGATTTTATTCAGCCGTTCCGGCTTACATTATGGGACCCACAGCCAACCCGAGGCGGAAAAATATGGTTAGAGCCGCGCCTATCAATAATCAAATAGCTTTAGATTATCTATATGATGAGCAAAAACAAAACAAACACAATATTAATAATCGCGGCGCATCCGGACGATGAAGTCCTTGGCGCGGGCGGCACGATTTTGAAACACGTTAAAAGCGGCGATCAGGTGAACATTTTGATTCTGGGTGACGGCGCGACGGCGCGGGGGGCGCGAGGCAACGCGATCAAGCAAAAAGCGTCTCAAGCCCAAAAAGCAGCCAAAATTTTGGGCGCGTCAAGGATTATTTTGGCATCGCTGCTCGACAATAAATTTGATTCCCTGCCTTTATTGGCCATCGTGAAGAAAATTGAAAAAGTCCTTTATAAAATCAAACCCAATATTATTTACACGCATTTTAGCGATGATCTGAACATTGATCATCGCCTGACGTTTCAGGCGGTTTTGACGGCTTGCCGGCCGCAGCCGGATTTTTTCGTGAAGAAAATCCTGGCTTTTGAGGTTCTGTCTTCAACCGAGTGGCAGGCCAAAAAGCCAAAGAGTTTGTTTTGTCCGGCGCATTATAACGATATCGGCGAATTTATGGAGGGAAAAATAAGGGCGCTGGAAGTCTACGCGGACGAACTGCGGCCATATCCTCATCCCCGGTCGCGCGAGGGCGTAAAAATTTTAGCGCAATACCGGGGGTTGGAGGTCGGCTATAAATACGCCGAGGCGTTTCAAGTAGTAAGAATTTTGGAGGATTGAAGATATGTTAGCGATACTGAAAAAAATTAAATATAAACTTAAAGAGATCTTTGTAAATTTATTGATTAACATCAGTTTGTTTTTTGAGTGGCCCGAGCTTGCCGCCATTGCTTTTTGGTTGTCTTCCAGTAAAATTAATCCTGAATGTTCGAGCCGCCATATAGTTTTATGCATTGGCAGAAGCGGATTTGTTGACGATGTAGTGGTGATGGCGACTTATGGCGGATATATTAAATATGTAGTCATCTGGAGAACCTCTTTTCGGAAAATATTTCATCATTTTATTAAGGGGCCGGAAGAAAAAAAATTAGCGGAAGAAAACTACCATGTTGATGATCTTTGCGAGCAGGGCAAACAAGATTACTATTTATTTCTGAACGGAATGTTTTTCTGGTTGCGTAAATTAATCGGTTTTAATGCGGTATTAGGCGGTAATTTCGGATATGTTGAACAGCAGGAATTTGAAAAAGTATGCGCAGAAAAAAAAGTCCCATGCATTGTCTTATTTAAAGAGGGTTTATTTCCTCCCGGCGCCGAAAGACAATGGTCAAACAATTTAATGACGCTTAGGTTTAGAGGCGCTAAATTATTATGCCATAGCGCAAGAATAGCGCAAGAATTGATCCGGAGCGGATTTTCTAATATGTCCAAAGATCAAATTGAAACGGTCGGCATGCCGCGATTGGACAAATACCTTGCTTTGCCGAATTATGATAAGAATTTTAAAAAGCAAGTATTATTTTTTTCTTTTTACCCGGAACCTAAATTTGTGCGATTGATAAATAATGAGTCAAAGATCAAGCAAGCGCATAAACGGATTGAGGATTTTCATAAATGGGTCATTAGTTTTGCCGTTAAGCATCCGGATATCAAAGTAATAATTAAAACAAAGTTTGCGGATCATTACATTCAATATGTAAAAAAAATTTTAAACGATAATTTTCAAAAAAATATAAAGAATTTGGAAATTATAAATTTTGGAGAAGTGTTTGATTTAATAAAAAATTCCACCGCCATCGTAACTTTTTTTTCAACCACATGCGTTAAGGCGGTGGCTGCCGGAAAAATTTTAATTTCGCCTTATTTCGGCGATTTGGTTGCCAGTAAAGAATGGGATTATTTCACTGATTATCCGGAGCTGATAGTTTATGCAAAAAAAGAAGAAGACTTGGAAGAATATATTTTAAATTCCGATAAATATTTTATTCGCGATTCGGTCAAAAAGAATGAATTTTTAGAAAAATTTTTGGGAAATTCCGACGGCCAAGCCAGTAGGCGGACGGAGGAAGCTATTATTAGAACAATTCAAGAGTATAAAAAATTGCCATAACCTTCCATTTTTTATGCAAAATATTAAAAATAAAACATCACCAGGAAGAATACTTTTTATAGTGCACGATGTTTTTCAAGATGATATTCAGATGCCTTTAGGTCCTGCCTATCTAGCTTCGGTTTTACGGTTGGCCGGCCACGAAGTGCGAATATATTCTCAAGATGTTTTCCATCAATCCAATAAAGAGCTGGCCGGCTATTTGGACGATAATGAGTTTGACGTGATTGGGCTTGGTTTTTCGGCCGGCCGATATGTGGAAACGATTCGTCCGCTTGCAAAAATTATCAATCAACACAAAAAAAACGCGAAATTTATTTTGGGGGGTCATGGCGTAACTCCCATTCCGGAATATATTTTGAAAGATACGCGAGCGGATATTGCGGTGCTCGGGGAAGCGGAAAAAGTCATTGGGCCGCTTGTTAAGGGCATACTCAATAATCAGAATTTAAGCGAAATAGACGGGATTGCTTTCAGAGCTGGAGATAAAGTAGCAATTACTAAAAGAATAGTTCCTATAATGAATTTAGACGAAATTCCTTTTCCCGCCTGGGACTTATTTCCCATGGAAAAATATACGAATTGTTTTAGATTCATCGGCAGTAAGTTTTCAGACAAAAGTTTTACGGTCATCACTTCAAGGGGCTGTATTAACGAGTGCAGTTTTTGTTATCGGCTGGAAAAAGGAATAAGATTGCGGAGTATTAATAATGTGTTTGAGGAGTTGAAATACCTTACGGCTAAGTATGGTATAACATATTTTCGTTTTAGCGACGAGATGTTTATCCCGAGCAAAAATAGAATAAAAGAATTCGCTTTAATGCTTAAAAAATTGCCAACAACGGTCAGATATGCGTGCGTTTCCAGGGTGGAGCTTGCCAAGGATAAAGATTTTTTAAAAATATTAAAAGATTCCGGTTGCCAATTTTTAAATTTGGGATTAGAGTCCCTTGATCAAAATGTGTTGAATTTAATGGGGAAAAATACAAGGGTGGAAGATAATTATCAGGCGGTTGAAAATACAATAGAGGCTGGCATAAGGCCGGGGTTGAATTTTCTTTGGGCAAATCCAGGCGATTCAAAAAAGAGCATAGAAGATATCGTAAAATTTTTAATTAAATATGACACTTTGGCGCAATTGAGAACCATTAGGCCGCCGACGCCCTTTCCCGGTAGTCCCTTGTATTATAAGGCCATACAAGAGAAAAAAATAACGGGCCCGGCTGATTTTTTCAATAAATTTAAAAATTCCGACAGATTAACGGTCAACTTTACCGATATGTCCGATGAGGAAGCGCACTCAGTCTTATTGGAGGCGAATTCCACCTTAATCACGCATCATTTTAATGCCCGCGTAAAATTATTTAAGGAAGATAAAAAAGAATGCGATGCTAAGGCCAAGGAAATGATAGAATCTTTTAGGAAGGTTTATTTTCCTAAAAAAAAGTCAGATTTGAAGTTTCGGGGCGCCCGGCATTATTTAAAGAAATAATCGGTAAAAAACTCACACATATGAAGTTGATTATAGTTAATTATCATTATATTGATGATGAGCAAAAATATAAAAGCGGAATCTATCCGGTTTCACCGGAAAGATTAAGCGATCAATTGGATAAAATAGGGAAAACTTTCGATTTTATCGGCGAAAAAGAGCTGCTTGATGTCATTGAGGGCAAAAACAATCTGTCAAAGAACAGTTGCCTCATAACTTTTGATGACGGTTTGCGCGTTCAATATGAACGGGCCGTCCCTATTTTGGCAGCAAAAAAAATTCCGGCCATATTTTTTATCAATACCCGACCGTTGAGCAAAGGAATCGCCTGCGTCGTGCATAAAATACATTTTTTATTGACGATATTGCCGGCGGATGCATTTTTAGAAAAAGTTTTGTTTTATTATAAAGCCATTGTCGGCCGCGCTTTAAATGAAGAGGAACTTTTTAAGGACAGAACGGTCAATTATCCCGACGATGAAGCGGCAACTTCACAATTGAAATATTTATTGAATAGTTATTTGGAGCCGGATTTATCCGAACAAATAACGGATATGATATTTCGGTTATATTGCGACGATGAAGCGGAATTTTGCGAAAAATTATATATGTCAAAGGAACAATTATTGACGCTACGGCAGAATAAATTATTTTCGCTTGGGTTGCACACCGCCTCGCATATAGATATTTCGGCGTTTGATAAAGATAAAGTCGCGCAAGATATTATGGAAAATTATAATTACTTCCAGAAATATCTGTCCATGGATGCGGTGAGCGGTTTGTCTTTCCCTTACGGTTTGGTGAATGAACAAGTTATTCGGGGAAAAATAGAGCCATTGGCGGATACCTTGGGCATTAAATATGCCTTGACGACGTATAAGGGAATTAATTACGATTTGAATAAACCACTGTTTTTAAAACGTTTTGACGCCAATGACGTGATTGGCGGGAAAAGGCCGATCGTTAATTTTTAAAGTTCAGCAAAATTATGTGCGGAATCTTGGGCGCGGTCGGCAAATTACCGGCCGAGCAAAAAATAAAAGAAGCAAGCGGGGCGTTGGCGCATCGCGGGCCGGATGACGTTGGTTTTTATTACAGCCAAAAAGAGAGCGTTGCCTTGGCTCACCGGCGCCTGTCCATTATTGATTTGTCGTCCGCCGGCCATCAACCCATGGCCAGCAACGACGGTCGGTATTGGCTCGTTTTTAACGGCGAAATTTATAATTATCTGGAAATCAGGGAAGAGCTGGCAACGGATTATGATTTTAAGACAAAAACCGACAGCGAAGTTCTGCTGGCCGCGTATATAAAATGGGGCGCTGATTGTTTGCAAAAATTCAACGGGATGTTCGCTTTCGCCATCTGGGACAAACGCGATAAAAAATTATTCTGCGCCAGGGACAGGATGGGGGTGAAGCCGTTTTTTTACAGCTTCAACAACGGCCAGTTGCTTTTTGCTTCGGAGATCAAGGGGCTTTTGGCCCTGGGCGTTAAAGCGCGGGCGGACGAGCGCACTATTTTTGAATATCTTAATTATGGTTTATATGATCACAGTGATAGAACTTTTTTTCAAGGCGTCAACGTTCTTCCGTCGGGGTGCTTCGCCGTTTGGCAAAATAATGATTTTAAAATCCAAAAATATTGGGACTTGGCCGATCGGACGCAAAACTATTCGGCTTTGAGCGGGCAAGAGGTGGTTGATCAACTGGGCGCTTTGCTGGCCGACGCCATCAAATTGAGATTTCGGAGCGATGTGCCGGTGGGGCTTAATTTATCCAGCGGGCTGGATTCCAACAGTTTATACTATTACGCCAAGCAAATTACCGGCGGGAATCTGGATATTTTTTCCATGTGTCTGGCCAGCGAAGAATACAATGAATGCGGTTTGATAGAGCAGAGTTTGTCTTCGGGCAATAAAAAATTCTGGCATACCTGTTATCTGGAACCGGCGGAGGTTTTGGCCGGCGCCGGGCAAATGAATAAAATTCAGGACCAGCCCTATGGCGGCATACCGACCATCGCTTACGAATCGTTGGTTAAATTGGCGCGCGACGCCAAGACAACGGTATTGCTTGAAGGGCAGGGGGTGGATGAAATTTTGGCGGGCTATTCGTATTACAAAAGGGAACTGCAAAATGACGCGGTCGGCGGTAAAAAAGCGGTGGATACCTTAAGTTACAGCCAGGACATGACCAAACTTATCAATCAGGACATATTATCCGCGGATTTTGCGGCGGAGCACGAAGGCGAGGAGCTGGTTTTCCCCGCGCCGTTTGATTCTCATTTGCTGAACGCTCAATATCGGGATATTTGTTATACTAAATTGCCGCGCGTTTTACGGTTCAATGACCATATTACCATGCGCTACGGCCGGGAATTAAGATTGCCTTTTTTGGACTATCGGATAGTGGAATTTTGTTTTTGGCTGCCGGCCGAACATAAAATACAGAACGGTTCGCAGAAATTCGCTCTGCGGCAATTGATGAAGGGAATTATTCCGGACGATGTTCAAGGGCGTCAGAAAAAAGCTTTTGGCGCCATTCAGAGCGAATGGTTCAGGCAATATTTCGGGCAGGAAATCGGCGATTTACTGGCCTCCGATTCATTCCGGGCCAGGAATTTTTGGAATCATAAAAAATTGGCGGAAGAAGTTGAGAAGTTTTTTAAAGGCGAGCTGGACAATTCTTTTTTCATCTGGCAATGTTTCAATTTGGAGCTGTGGTTTAAAGAATTCATAGATTGATATAATTTTGGCCGAAGGAATTTAGTATAGGGCATTCTTGGGAGGATATTTAATCAACGTATATAAACAATAAATAATTTTATATGACTAAAAACACGCCAGAAGCAATTTGGGAAAAAATTAAAAAAGGAATTTTTGTCATCGTTGATGCGGGTAAAAATTTTATCCGGACGGAAGAAGAAAAATCAGTGGTTGAATACTTGGCTAATGCCAAGCAGTTGGTTGACGAGGCGGCCAAGGGCGGAGCCGATGCCATTAAATTCCAGACGCATAACGTTGAAGACGAACAACTAAATATCAATATCGTTTCACCGCATTTCAAAGGCAGCGACCGTTATCGCTGGGTGAGCAGAAATAACAAGGCAACGCCGCTCAACGAATTTTGGAAACCGCTGAAACAGTATTGTGATAAGAAAGGCATTATTTTTTTCTCCACCGCGATGAGCCGCGGCGCGGCAAAAATTTTAAATGAAGCGGGCGTGAATTTTTGGAAAATCGGTTCCGGAGATATTCTTGATTTTGTTATGCTTGATTATATGCGGATGAGCGGCAAGCCGATTATTCTTTCATCAGGCATGAGCACTTTGGAGGAAGTGGAAAAAGCGGTGAAATTTTTACGCGAAAAAAATAAGCGAGTGGCTTTGCTCCATTGCGTTTCAAAATATCCGTGTCCGCCCGAAGAGTTGCATCTTAAAACCATAGAATTTTTTAAAGAATGTTTTGATATGCCGATTGGATTTTCCGACCATTCATTGGGCATTGATTCCGCGCTGGCGGCCGTTACCATGGGGGCCACTGTCATAGAAAAACATTTTTCTATGTCGCGCGATCTCTGGGGCGCGGACCACAAAGTTTCATTAACGCCGGCGGAGCTGTCCGATTTGGTTCAAGGCATACGCGATATGCGAGAAAATCCGATTAGACGGCAGATAGTTTTAAAAAGTGAATTCGTGAAGAAAGGAATGGGGAGCAAAACCAAAATTTTGCAGGCAGATGAAGCGGTCTTTCGTCCCTTATTCCGTAAATCGTTAATGGCTGGTTGTGATATTCCCGCCGGAACGATTTTGACCGCGGACATGATCTACGCGATGCGGCCGCAAAAGTTCGCCGGCGGACTGCCTTCGGAAGAATATGAGAAGGTTCTGGGCGCTAAAGCGACAAAAGATTTGAAAAAATACGATCCGTTGATTTGGCGCGTCTTGAAATCTCGGCGACAGGAGAAGCGTAAAAAGGTTGAAAATAAACGTAAAAAGCGATAAAGTATTTGTTATGAAAATCAAGAATAATAAAAGAAAAATTTGTTTTGTCATTACGGCGGGAAATCATTACAGCCGGAGCAAACTGATTTTAAGGGCATTACAATCTCACCGGGCCGTAGATTTGCAACTGGTGGTGGGCGCTTCGGCTCTTTTGTCCAATTACGGCGATGTTTTAAGCGAACTGGCCGGCGACGGTTTTGTCTGCCATGCGAAGATTGTTATGACCCTGGAGGGCGGGAATTTGGTCGCGATGGCCAAGACGGCGGGCATCGGCATCACCGAATTCGCGACTGTTTTTGACAATCTCAAGCCGGATATTGTTGTCGTGAGAGGCGACCGTTACGAGGTTTTGTCGGCGGCCGTCGCGGCGGCTTATTTGAATATTCCGATTGCGCACATAGAAGGCGGAGACGTGACGGGAACGATAGATGAAAGCGTGCGCCATGCCGTGACCAAGCTCGCTCATATTCATTTTCCGACCAATGAACAGTCGCGTCGCAGGATCATCAGAATGGGAGAAAACCCGAGATATGTTTTTAACGTGGGCTGTCCCGGTTTGGAATTTATCGCGAAAAATAATTATGTCGTTTCCAATGAACTGGTTAATCGTCTCGGAGTCGGCGACATAGTGGACATTAACAAGCCATATTTGGTCGTTATGCAGCATTCGGTGACTTCCGAGGTCGGCTTGAACGGCAGGAACGTGAAAGAAACTTTATTGGCCGTGGCCAAACTGAATATACCGGCTATCTGGTTCTGGCCGAACGTTGACGCCGGCACGGACGAGATTTCCAAAGAAATCCGCGTTTTCCGGGAACATCAGCACTCTAAAGATATCCGATTTTTGAAATATCTGCCCACGGAGCAATTTGTCGGTTTGTTAAAAAAATGTTCTTGTTTGATAGGCAATTCTTCGGTCGGCATTAAAGAATCGTCCTGGCTCGGCGTACCGGTGGTGAATATCGGGACAAGGCAGCAGGGGAGAATGAAGGCGGATAATGTCATCACCGTTTCCTATGATCGTAAAAAAATCGCATCCGCCGCGCGTAAGCAGATAGCGCGCGGGCCTTATAAGCGGAGCGGCATTTATTTTAAGAAAAATACCAGCCAACGCATTGTGGATATTTTGTCGTCCATTGAGCTTTATGTTCAAAAGAAATTTCACGCGTAAAATAAAAACGGCGCAAGATTCTGCGCCGTTTGCTGAAAGCATATGATCAAATGATCAAATGATCAAAGATTGGTTTCCCGCGCCGCGTTTCTGGCGTTAGACGACAGAAAATTCCATGTTCCCTGATCCATAAAAGCAAAGGCCACCAGATACAAGCCCACCCCCACCCCCTTGCCGAAGCTGACTTGCTCTCCAAAAAAGACAATTCCGCAAATCATCGCTAAAATGAGGTAAGTGCCGTTCATTACCAGTTTTTTGATTGCGATGCTGGCGCCTCCCTTATAGCCCATAAGGTTAAATGTCCATATTCCCATGGCTATCAGTCCTGTCATAGTACTCACAATATAAAACATTGGCGGCGCAGAAAATTCAAACAGGATGCGTCCTTCGCCGATTATAAAAAGAGCAATCATGCAAAGTAGGATCGTGGTCAATCCGCCCCAAAAGTTTTTGACAAAAGGGTTAATGTCTTTTATCTTTTGGGTTATTCCTTGGTTGATGGCGACAGGCAACATCGTGCCAAACGACATCCATACCCAAAGCGGCAATCTGGCAAATTCGGCCAGTGACGGCCAACCAAGAATCGCGTAGCCGGCGAGAATGGCGATTAATATGCCGAACCATTCCCGGCCGATAAGTTTATGGTTGAAGAAAAATTTATCAATCAAAGCGCCGGGGACGATTGAAAGCGTGATAATAAAGCTGTTCACTCCTATATCTCCGCCGTAATAGAACGCGCCAAATGCAAATATTGAAGCAATCACCGCGAAAAAGCCGAACAAGCAGGCTCCTATAATATTCGCCGGTTTATCAATAAGTTTTATTTTTTTCGATCTGACTATAGCATAGCTGACTGCTACTTGTACCAATCCGACAATGGCCGTTGCGAAAAAAGTATAGGCGAAGGTAGCAATAAGAGACCCGACCACTTTATGGGTCATCTTTGATAAGGTTCTGGTACCAGCCTCCAGCAACGTCCATGTCATCCATTTTTCGCCAATTTTCATTTGTTCCCCCTCCTTTTATTTTTTAAGGAGCCAAAGCCCCGTCTATTTTTCCGAACATAGGACATTATATAACATAAGATTGATACATGTCAATGATTATTAAAAAGCTTGCTAAATCGGTCTAATTTGCGTATTATGATGAAAGAATATAGTATAAATTTTTATCATTAATCTTATGTACAAAAACAAAAAAATTTTAGCCGTGATAACGGCGCGCGGGGGGTCAAAAGGGATACCGGGCAAAAATATAAAATTGTTAGGCGGTAAGCCTTTGATTGCCTATACAATTGAAGCGGCCAAGGCGAGCCGATATTTAACGCGGTGCATTTTGTCGTCCGACGACGCGCAGATTATTGCCGTGGCCAAAGAATACGGCGCTGACGCGCCTTTTGTCAGGCCGGCGGAATTGGCGCAGGATCAGAGCACTTCGGTTGAGGTGGTTCAGCACGCGTTGAATTGGCTAAAAGAAAATGATCAGGAGGAATATGATTATCTGATGATACTTCAGCCGACTTCGCCGTTGCGCACGGCCGAGGATATAGACGAGTGCATTAAAAAAATTATTGATACGGACGCGGATTCGGTAATGAGCATGAAAGAGCTGACGGATTTTTCGCCAAAGAAAGTGAAGCGCATAGCCAATGATTTGATCTTGCCGTGGCTGGAAGATGAGGGCCAATGGACGGCCATGCGCCAGACAATGGAAAAACTTTACAAACGCAATTGTGCCGTATATTTAACCAAAACGGAGCTGATAATGAAAAGTGATCTGTTCGGGCAGATTTCCCGGCCCTATATCATGCCCGAGGCTCGATCCGTTGATATCAATAAACCGATCGATTTTGACCTGGCCGAATTTTGGCTGTCAAAAGCGAGCGAAAATTTATGACAACATTGGTTTTGGAAGAAAAAGATTATTCGCAAAAAGCCTTGGCCCTTTATAAAAAATTGGGTGACGTTTTTTTCTGGCGCGATTTAGATGAAAAACAAAAAAATGACATATCGGCCAAAACCGATATTCTGATTGTGCGCCTTGCCCATAAGATTGACAAAAAATGGCTGGACAAAATGCCGAATTTAAAAGCGGTCGTTTCCAACACCACCGGGCTTAACCATCTTGATCTTGCTGAAATGAAAAAAAGAAAAATAAAAGTGATTTCCCTGAAGGGCAGAGTTAGCTTTTTAAAAAATGTTACCGCCACCGCCGAAGAAACCCTGGGCCTGATATTGGCTTTGGCCAGGAATATTCCCTGGGCTTTTGACGATGTTAAAAATGGCCACTGGAACCGCGACAAATGGAAAGGCCATCAAATGCTTGGCAAGAAATTAGGACTCCTTGGCTGCGGCCGACTGGGCAAGATTATGGCTAAATACGGCCGGGCCTTGGGTATGGAAGTTATGGCTTGCGATCCTCATGTTTCAAATAAATCAATGAAAAAATCGGGCATTCAAAAAACAGACATGAAAAATTTATTCCATAAAGCCGATGTTTTAACCGTGCATGTTTCTTTGGAAAAAGATACGGAGAATTTAGTCCGGGAAAAATATTTCAGAATGATGAAACCCTCGGCTTATTTTATCAATACTTCAAGAGGAGAGATAATAGACGAGCGGGCGTTACTGGATGCTTTAAAAGAAAAGCAGATAGCCGGCGCCGGCTTGGATGTGATGCAAAATGAAGTTGAAAATAAGCATTTACCGGGCAATAAATTGATAGACTATGCTAAAAATAATTCCAATTTGATAATCTTGCCGCATTTGGGCGGCGCCGCTTATGAGGCGATGCATATCACGGAAGAATTCGTGGCGAATATCGCTTATAAAATTTTTTGTAAATAGATTTTAAATATATGACGGTAAAGACAAAAGAACCGGATTTTTTGATAGTCGGTCTGGAAAAAAGCGGCACCCATTGGGTGTCCGGCTTATTGAACGCTCATCCGGATATTGCCTGTATACCGTTTAAGGCGCTTTTCGGCTGGCAGGAAAAATATCAGAAAGAATTTTTCGGCGAACAGCATTTGTTCAACACTTTAGGAAGTTTGGAACCGGGCAACGAAGATAAATTTTCCCGGCCGATAAGCGACTATTTGGAAAGGAATAATAAATTTTTCGCCGCAGAGGCGGCGTTGGCCGGTAAAATTCCCAAAGAGGAATTGTATAAAAAATTCATTGAGCGTTATAACGAGCTTTGCGAACTGCACCGCCAGGGAAAAAAATTGGTCGGCGAATCCACGCCCGCTTATGTTTTTTATCTGGATTTTATTGATTCGTTCTATCCGCGCATCAAAAAACTCTGCATTACCCGGGAACCCAAAGATAGGGTGGTATCGTGGCATTTTAACGAAGTCAGAAAAGGCCGGAAAATGGAAACGGAAATATCGGACGAATTTGCCGCGGATTATTGCCGGAACAGGATAATAAAAGAATACGAAGCCCTCCTTGCTTACGGGGGGCATATTCACTGCTTTGCTTACGAATCGCTGCAAGAGCGCCCTCAAGAAATTGTTCGTGGATTTTTGCAATACTTGGGCGCGGTATCAGATGATGAAATAGTTGAACAGATGATTAAAGAGGCGGCCTTTGAAAAAGTCAGCGGCCAGGATAACGATTCAGGAGGGCGCAAAAAAGGCGAAGAGCTGATAACGAGCCATTACCGCAAAGGAATCTCGGGCGACTGGAAAAATTACCTGACTCCGGCGCAGGCGGAATTGATTGACGGCTTGACGGATGATTTGCAAAAAAAAGTTTTTGAAAAATATAGAGTTATAATATAAATTAACGTGAATGACGAACCCGTATCCCTCCTCCCCTTAAACAAGGGGAGGATAAAGGAGGGGTAATCCTTAAACTTAAAATTACCTCCCCTTGCCCCCTCCTTGATCAAGGAGGGGGGGGATGAATGAGTTTCGTAATTTAAAGTAAATAGATTAGTTTAAAATATATGCCGCAAAATTATAAAAAAGTTATTTTTGATTTTGAAGCTTTGGATACCTGTCCGCTTTGCCAAGGCAAAGTTTTTATTTCCAATGGCCGGATAAAGTGGCTGAAAACGGATTTTTGGTATGTGGCTTGCCCGCAATGCGGCCTTAAATTCATCAATCCCAGGCCTACCTTGGAATCCTATCGGGATTTTTACAAAAATTTATTTTGGGAGCAGAAAATCCGCAACCTGGGTTTTCATCAGCCGGGTCAGGCCTGGCAGGCGGGAAAATACAAGTGGGACAATGAAAAAGAATGGCAGCCGGAGCCCGGGCGGAAGATTATAATAGAAAAAACTAAAACGGTTCGCGCCGGCACCATAGACGGTCCGTTGAAGGATAATATTAATTTGAATTCCAAAACGGATATTTTGGAGGTTGGCTGCGGTTATCCGGTGATCTTGGAATCGTTGAAAGAAAATTTTGGTTGCCGCGTTTATGCCATAGAGCCATCGGAAGAAGTTTGGGAGACGGCTAAAAAAGATAATAGTCCGGTAAAATTTATCGGTCGTTATGCCGAAGAATTAAAAGAATTGGCTGAAAAAAATCTGAAATTTGACGCCATTATTTTTTCTCATGCGCTGGAAAATACCACCGACCCGGTTAAAATTATCGGCTACGCTAAAAAGTGTTTAAGGCCGAGTGGATTGATTTATGTCCAAACTCCCAATTTATTGGTTAACGATCAAATGAATCCCTATCATCCATTTATTTTTTCCGGCCATACTAAAGCATCAAATCACGACCAATGAACTATAATTTTTCTCATAAAATAAAAACCATTATTACTCTAGGACCAGCGACTAAAAGTGAGGCGGATTTGAGAATGCTTAAAGATCGCGGCGTTGATTTTGTGCGCGTCAATATGTCGCATTCTTCGGAAGAGGATTTAAAATATTTTATTGATCTGGCCGCCAAAGTCGGGTTGGAGTTTATCATTGATACGGAGGGGTCGCAGGTGCGGACCGGCAAATTAAAAAACGGCAGAATTAAATTGGTTGAAAATGATGAAATAAAAATTCATAGCGACGAAATTTTAGGCGATGAAAAACACATCTCTTTAAAACCCGGCCATGTTTTGGAACAATTGGAGTTAGGCGATTTGCTATATGTTGATTTTGACGCGGTGATTATCAGAGTGTCAGATATCAGCCGCATTAAGGAGGGATATGTCAAAGGACGAGTTGTCAGTGAGGGGGCGTTAGGCAGCGATAAAGCGGTAGTCATTCATTCGGGTTTGGCCAGAAAATTCATTTTGCCGCCTTTGTCGGCCAAGGATTATCGGTCCATTGAACTGGGTCTGAAACAGGGCATCGGGCATATTGCCGCTTCGTTTATCAGAAATCGGGCGGCGGTTGCCGAAGTCAGGCGGGCGACGGAGGGGAAAATGAAAATTATTTCCAAGATAGAGTGCGTTGACGCGCTGGAAAACCTGGATGAAATAATTGAAGTTAGCGATTTTTTGCTGATTGACAGGGGCGATTTAAGCAAGGAAATTTCAATGGAAAAAATTCCTTTTACGCAAAAAATTATTATTGAACGGGCCAAGAAAAAAGGCGTGGGCGTTTTTGTGGCCACCAATCTTTTGGAAAGTATGATTGAAAACAAAAAGCCCACCCGCGCCGAAGTCCACGATATTGTCAAAACCATCACGGACGGCGCCATGGGCTTGGCTTTGGCCGCCGAGACCGCGATCGGCAAATATCCCATAGAGTGCGTTAATACTTTAAACAGAATTATTAATCATACCAAATATATTATTGGCGACGAGGAAAGAATTTTTGACAATTGGCTGATTGAGAAACTGGAAGAAACTAATTATTTGCTGGACCGGCAAATATCGTCCAGCCTGATTTTGCCGCACGGCGGCCGCTTGGTTCATCGGATTTTGGCCAAAGAACCGGAGAGAGATTATTTAGATTCTTTGGCTAAAATCGTCATCAGCCCGGAAACGGAAATGGACGCGGAACAGATTGCCATCGGCACATTCAGTCCTCTGGAAGGATTTATGTGCCAGGACGACTTTTACGGGGTGTTAAATAATACGCGGCTGGCCAGCGGTATTGTCTGGCCCTTGCCGATAGTGCTGGATATGGCCGAAACGGAAGCGGCTGATGTTTCCGTCGGCAACGACGTCGCTCTCTTTAACAAACAAGGGCAGGCTGTGGCCATTTTGCATGTGGCCGACAAATATGGTTTTGATAAAAATGAGGTTGTTTTGAAACTTTATGGCACCGATGATTTGAGGCATCCGGGCGTGGCGACGATTAACAAAATGAAGCCGATATTAGTTGGCGGTCAGATAGATCTGATCAGAAGACGGCCTGCGGATTTTAAAGAGTATGAATTAACGCCCGCGCAGGTGCGGGGGCTGTTTGCGGAAAAAGGCTGGTCAAAAGTTGTCGGTTTCCATACCCGGAATGTCATCCATCGGAGCCATGAATTTATTCAGATGCAGGCGCTAAAAAATGAGTATTGCGACGGTCTGTTCGTGCATCCGGTCGTCGGCAAAAAGAAAGCGGGTGATTTTAGAACGGAGCACATTATTTCAAGCTATGAAAAAATGATCAAAGATTTTTATCCTAAAAATAAAGTGGTGTTGGCGGTTTTCTCAACTTTTTCCAGATACGCCGGGCCCAGAGAAGCTTTATTTACCGCGCTGTGCCGGAAAAATTTCGGCTGCAGCCATTTCATCGTGGGCCGGGACCATACAGGGGTGGGCGATTTTTATCCGCCCTACGCTTCCCATGAGATATTTGATCAGTTTGATGATTTAGGCATTAAGCCCATCAGATTTGGCAAAGTTTTTTATTCTAAAAAACTGGGACGGCATATTCACGAAACAGAAGACGCGGATCACGACGAGGCGGATAAATTACAGATCAGCGGCACGGAGGCGCGTCAAATGTTGGCCAAAGGCCAGACACCGCCGGACTGGTTTATGCGGCCGGAAATATCGGGGTTGATTGTTGACGCGCTCAACAACGGCAAAGAAGTTTTTGTGAAACAAGAAGTCAACGTACCCGCCGGGCATGTCATCTGGTTCACGGGACTTTCCGGTTCCGGCAAAACTACGATCGCTCGCGAATTAAAGAAGCGAATGGAATTAATGGGGAAAAAAGCGGAGATCATTGACGGGGATGCCATTCGTGATACGCAAAACAGGCATTTGGGTTTTTCCCGCGACGATATTCGCGAAAATAATTTAATCATCACCGGTTTGGCCAAGGAAAAAAGCCGCGATGTTGATTTTGTCTTGGTGCCGATAATTTCTCCTTTTGCGGTGGACCGTTTACTGGCCAGAGAAGCCGTCGGTGAAAAATTTTTTGAACTTTTTGTCAATTGCCCCTTATCGGAATGCGTCAAAAAAGACATTAAGGGTCTGTATAAAAAAGCGGCGGCCGGCGAGATAAAAGATTTGATAGGGTTCAGCGAGAGCAGTCCGTATGAGGCGCCGGTTGATCCCGATATAGAAGCGTTGACGCATCAAGAAGGGGTAGATGAATCGGTGAGCAAGATAATGGAATTTTTTAAAAAGAACAAGCTTCTTTAGCCGTCATGGATATCGGCAAAAATTCATTTCCGTTTGAAAATACTTTATCGGAAGTTAAGCTGGCCGCCGCCGCCGCGCTGGTCGCCGGCCGGGCGATAAATAAAATTTACCGCGGCGATTTTTCAGTCAGCCAAAAAGAGGACGGCTCGCCGGTTTCGGAAGCGGACATAGCGAGCAATAAAATTATTTGCGAAATTTTAGCTTCTTCCGGCTGTCCGATTTTATCGGAAGAAAATGCGGACGACAAAAGCCGCTTGGCCGCCAAAAGAGTCTGGATAATTGATCCGTTGGACGGGACAGCCGATTTTATCAAGAGGATCGGTGATTTCACGGTCATGATAGGGTTGGTGGAAAATCATTCGCCGATCGCCGGCGTTATTTACCAGCCAGCCGGCGATATTTTATATGCGGCGCAAAAAGATCAGGGCGCTTATTTTTATCAGTCAGGCAACTGGAAAAAGCTTGCGTCCGGCGATGAATCAGAGCTGACGCGCGCCCGGGCGGTGATGAGCCGTAATCATTTGTCGGAGAAAGAGGAAATGTTTTTGAAAAAATTGTGCGCGTCTTATATTTTGCTTAAGGAGGCGGGCGGCAAAATGACGGATATGCTGGGAAATGACATTGGATATAATACGGAAACAGTGAATCATCAGAACGGGATATTGGCGGCCAATTCTTCGATTCATGATAAAGTGGTAGAAGAATATAAAAATTTTTGTCATAATCGCTAAATGAAAAAAGAAAATAATAAACAAAAATTATTCATATCCGGCAATGAAGCGGCGGCGCTGGGCGCGCTGGACGCAGGCGCGCAAATTATGTTTGGCTATCCGATAACGCCGGCTTCTGAAATTTTAGAAAGCTGGATTGATGAAGCGCAAAAAAATAAACAGCTGAAATTTTTGCAGACCGAAGATGAGATCGCGGCCGGTTTTGGGGTGCTCGGGGCGGTCTTGGGCGGCGTTCGCGCCTTTACGGCTTCCGCCGGCCCGGGCCATATTTTATTGCAGGATTCTTTGGCCATGGCCGAAGCTATGCGTCTGCCGTTTGTCGGGATAATGATGCAGCGGGGCGGGCCTTCCACCGGCACGGTTAATTTTTCTCAGCAGGAGGTCAATCTGGCCGCTTTCGGCGGCAATGGCGATGGTTTGCGGATAGTTTATTCGGCGGCTTCGGTTGAAGAAATGTATGGATTGGTTAAAAAGGGATTTGCTTCCGCCTGGCGCTGGCGTTTCCCGACGATTATTTTAGGCGATGGTTATCTGGGAAAAATGCGAACGGAAGTTCAATTGCGCAGGAGAGCCTTGCCAGCCGCAAAAAATAATCCGATTTTGGGAGCCAGATCAGATTCAACTAATTTGAGGAATTGCTACAGTTCCGAGAAATCATTGGGAGAAATGTTGTGCCAGAACATCGCCGATTGGAAAAAATTTGAAACCCAAATCGCCGAGTCGGCCAGTTTTATGACTGAGGGCGCGGATATTTTAATTCTGGCGCACGGTCTGGTGGCGGCCGCGGCTAAAGACGCGGTGGTTGAACTGCGCCGAAAAAATATCAAAGCCGGCTTGTGGCGGCCCATAACTTTAAATCCGCTGGACGCGCCAAGTTTGAAAAAAGCGATTGCCGGCATTAAGCGAATTTATATTTTTGAATCGTCGTTGAATCAATTTGCGCGGATAATTAAATATGAGTTGTTCGGTTCAGGCATTGAGATTATAGAGCGCGGCCGTCCGGCTGAAGGTTTTATGGCGGAAGAAATGGTCGCTTTAATTATGCCGGACAAACACCGTGAATAACCGCACTTTTCCGGCCGCCTTAATTATATGCGCCCTTTGGGCTTACGTTAAAGTACCCACAGTCAGCCCAAGCCGGAAAAATGCGGTTATTCGCGACAGATCAATACTTAATTATTTGTAAATATAGCCATGGATAAATTTTTCCCTAAATCTTGCAAAATAGCGTCCAAGCCCCATCTTTTTTGCCCGGGTTGCGGACACGCTTCAATTCTAAAACAATTAGGAGCGGCCATTGATGAAATGGGCATTCAGGAAAAAATGGCGCTGGGCATTGACATCGGCTGTTCGCTTTTGGCGTGGGATTTTTTTGATGTTGACACTGTTCAGACGCATCATGGCCGGACCGCTTCGGTAATGGCGGGATATAAAATGGCGCGGCCCGAACGGATAGCTGTGGCATATATGGGAGAAGGCGGGGCTTACGCGATCGGCTTGCAGTCTTTATTGCATATTGCTTTGCGCAATGAGCCGATAACGGTTGTGGTGGTTAATAACGCCAACTACGCCATGACCGGCGGACAAATGTCGCCCACTACGCCGCTGGGGGCGATAACCGCCTTTTCGCCGCGCGGCAAGGAGGAAATTGGCGGGACGGGGCTTAAAGGGCCGGAGCTTCTTGGCCGGGTTGCCGCCAAGAATGCCTGGATTGGTCGCGCTTCAACGGAGAATCTTTTACAGATGAAAAATATGCTGAAAAAAGCCTTGGCCAATCAAATGGAAAATAAAAGTTTTTCTTTTTTGGAGATTCTGTCGGCCTGTCCGGTTAACTGGAAAACCGACGCGACTGACAGTTTCAAACGGCTGAAAGATATGCAAAAAGATTATCCGTTGGGAGAGATAAAATAAGCAAATCATGAAAAAAGCTCAAATAATTATTGTCGGTATGGGCGGCCAAGGCGTGCAAACCATAGCTAAAATTTTGGCGTTGGCCATTGTTCAAAATGGCTGCAATGTTTCTTATATTCCGCGATTTGGCGTTGAACAGCGGGGGACGCCTTCGGTCGCTTTTATCAAATCAGACCCGGACAAAATTAATTACCCGCTTTTTAATGTTGCCGATTGGCTGTTGATTTTGCATCCGGGAGCTCGGGCTGAAGCCGCTGGTTATATTGATAAAAAAACCCAAATTATTTTTGACAGTTCTTTAATGGCGGCAAACCAGATCAACGGCAATTTGTCTAATTTTTTTGGCTTGCCGGCCGTTAAATTAGCTAACGACAATTTTTCCGGCCGCTCGGCCAATCTTATCTTTTTAGGAAAGATTAGCAAAGAGTTGGGATTGCCTTTTGAGGTAGTTTGGCAAGAAATGTTGAAAGTGCTTGGTAAAAAATTTAAAAGCGGGGCAGTAAAAGAAGAAGGTCGGCAGGCGCTTTTGGCAGGATATGAAAGTTCATCGGAAAAAGGAATTTTTTTTCAGCCGACTCATCAGCCGTCCAAAGGGATGATAAATTTAAAAGGCGGCGGCAAGCAATTGTTTTTAGCGCCGGAACGTTGCAAGGGCTGCGGGATTTGCATCGTTAAATGTCCCGTCGGCGCCATTAAATTCGGCCGGCGCGCCAGCGCTTTCGCCACGCCTTTGCCGGAAGTGGATTTAGACAAATGCAACGTCTGCGGCAATTGTTTTTTGTATTGTCCGGACGGAGCGATAAAAGTGGAAAAGAAGAATAAAAAATATGGAGATAATTAAAATGGAAAAAATTTTAAAAGCCGCGGCCAATCGACGTCGGCTTAAGATTCTGTCGTACTTGAAAAATCACAGGAAATCATCGGTAGGCGAGTTGGCCGAAGAAATCAAACTTTCTTTTAAATCTACCTCCAGGCATTTGGCGATTTTACGGAATACCGACCTGGTTGAGACCGAGCAGGTGGATTTGAAGATTTTTTATTCGCTTTCGCCCGCGGCGCCAAAAATAGTAGAGCAAATACTGGCTTATTTCTAATGGTTGTTTTTCAATATTTTTATGTATCGGCATATTCGTGCGAATATGTCCATAAAGACCTGGTTTTTATCCACTTTTTATCCACAAATAGCGGTTTGCGGAATTTTTTGGCGGGAGTATAATTTATTTGAGGTCTTGATAGTGCAACCAGCTCTTAATTTTAAGAGGTGGTTTGTTTTTTTAAAAAATAGAATATGAAGAATCTAATCTTTTATTGGAAAAATAGTAGTATTGTTAGGAAGTTTAACATTATGGGGTGGTCTTTATTTTTTATGGGTGAATTTACTCTTGCCATTTTTTATGCGTATATAGGATTTCTTCATTCTATATACGAAGGAGAGCAATTTGTTATTTGGGTTATATGGGACATATTTTTTGCTATTTTTGTATTAGTTCTATCGTTGAGATTTCTTGCTGATAGTTTTAATAAAAGGCGCGATTTTTTAAGATTGTTATCGTCGGTCATTTTTATGTGGGTCGTGGATGTGGCGGTTTCCTTTTCCTTAATTAATTTTATGGGCGCATATTTTAATAAATAAAAATTTAACCAATAAATTTATGAGCAAAAAAACTATATGGTTAGTGATAATTTTAGCAGTTTTAGCCGTTTTGGGCGGCGGTTATTTTTATAAAGTCTGGTGGCCGCAAAGACAGGCCATGATCAAGTTGGGCCTGGCCGAGTCAAAATTCCCTTGGCGCGCTTATTCGCAGGAGGAATTAAATAAAATGTATCCGCAAATCAGATACGCGGATGTGCCCACTCGCGTGACGCCCGAACAAACCTACGCCAATTTCCGCGAGGCCTTGCGGACGAATAATTTGGATTTGGCGTTGGGGCAGATCGGTATCAGCAGTGGGACGAATACAAGTAAAGAGGCTACAAATAATATTCAGCAATTTTTTAAGGACAATAAATTTGTAGAGCTATATAGTCGTTATCCAGAGAGCATTAAAAAAGTAAGTATGTACGAATCAATAGCTCAATACGAATATACATATTATTCAAGTCAATATAAGCAGGAATTAATTGGTAGCATGAGTTTTATTAAGGACGCCAACGGCGATTGGAAAATGGATAGCTTGTAGAATTCAATAGACTCGAATTTATTCCCCTCTTTTGTAAAGAGGGGTTAGGGGAGATTTAGTCCCCTCCTTTTTAAAGGAGGGATAGGGAGGATTTAAATCCCTCCCAACCTTCCCTTACGAAAGGGAGGAGTAAGGTCCGGATTCCCGCCGGAGTTTACCCCGCGGCTGCGAGACGGAAATGATAAATGATTGTTTTAATGACAAAAAATATATTTTATAACAACAGGATTATATTTTTTAGCGTTTTAGCGATTTTGATAATCGCCGGCTCGGTGGCGTTTGGCAATCGGGCTTTTTCGTATGAAGACACAATTACGCATCCGTCGCTAACGGGCAACATTGCCAAGGTTTATAACGTTAATTTTGAACGCAAATTGAGCGACGAAGAAATAAATTGGCTCAAGCAAGGCAGTGTTGAAGAAGACCTGGCGCCACGCTGGCTTAACCATTTTTACGATCCTAATACCAATCAGGGTCTTTGGGGTAATTTTCCATCAAAACAATGGGCTCGAGATTCTTTAGCGCAAGCGTTGGCGCGAGGCGGCAATCAAACGTGGCAAAAAGCTATTGATAGCTATGTCAAAGACAACAAAGAAGAAGCATTTTACGCGCTTGGCCACATTTTGCATTTATTAGAGGATTCTACTGTGCCGGCGCATACGCGGCTGGACGCGCATCCGGAGGGCGATCCTTATGAGGGTTGGGCTATGAATAAAATTGGTTGGTCAATAAATTTTAGCGTCGCGCCAGTTGCGGTTAATTCGCTTAACGCGGCCTTTGATGGTTTGGCGAGTTATTCCAGTGAAAACTTTTTGAGCAAGGATACAATCCAACTTAGTCCAAGTTTTAAGGAGGAAATTATTGATAAAAGAATATTTTTACTATACCAAGATCAATTCGGTAATAAATATAAAATCTTAGAGAAGACAGATATCGGAGGTAAGTCATCATATGCACTTAGTGACTCTGTCCACTCCGACTACTTTTCCCTCCTCGCTCCTAAAGCCATTTCTTATGGCGCGGGGGTGGTGAAATTGTTTTTTGACGAGGCGGAAAAGAAAAAACAGGCGGAACAAAATAAAACTTGGTGGCAAAAATTGCAGGAGGGTGCGTCAAACTGGCTAACGAGTATTTCCGGCTCGCTTTACGCGGGGATAGGGACGGGGGATACGGGGAGCGTCGCGCCGAGTCCGGCCCCGCCAGCAGGCGGGGCTCAGGACGAGGCGCCGGGGAATACCGCGGCGTCAAACACGCCAATAGCCGCGCCTTTGCTTCCAAGCACCGTTATCGCCGGAGAAAAGATCGCGGCGCCTTTGCCAGCAAACACGGTTATGGCTCAAGAAAAAGCGAATAACGGCATAACCGAAGATACCTTGCCGCAAAATGTCGAGGTTCCGCCGGCAATCGTGGAAGAAATAAATCCGAGCCGAGCAAAATTACCATCGCCAAGCCCAACTCCCGCTTTATCTTTTCTTTCTGGCGGCGGCGGACCGGCGATAACTCCTTTGTCCGCTGTCTCGGAATCTCCAACTCCAACCCCAACGCCAACTCCAGACACAACGTTGCCCGAGACAACCATAATTTCTAGTCCCGCCAGCGCCGTGGCCACCACGACCGCAATTTTTGAATTCAGTTCATCAAAAAGCGACTCAACTTTTTCTTGCCAATTGGACAACGCGACTTCAACCGTTTGTGTTTCGCCAAAAGAGTACGCTAATTTAGCTGAAGGCAGTCATACTTTTAAAGTGAGCGCTAAAGACGCGGCCGGCAATGAAGACGCCACGCCGGCAGAATATTCTTGGATAATTGATTTGAGCGCGTTGCAATTAAGCGGTATTGCGTCGGTTCCAGGCCGGACTTCGGCGTTGATTTCTTGGATCGCTTCCGAATCCGGTATTTTTAAAATTGAATATGGTACCTCAACCTCTTATGGTCTGGTCACCGCCACGACTTCCGTGTCCAATTTGACCGTTGGCTCTTTGTCGCCGAATACGGATTATCACTTCCGTATTTTGGCGCAGGACAGTTTGGCCAACGCGACAACCAGCGATGATGGTATTTTTACTACGATAAATAAAGCTGAGAATGTGGTTATTTCCGAGATCAAAACTGTCGGAAGTGGCGGCGCAAATGATGAATGGATAGAATTGTATAATCCAACCAGCCAAGCTATAGATATTTCTGGCTGGTCAATTCAATATCGCGGCGGTGCCTCCGGCGCTTTTAACAAGAAAAATTTTACCACGACCAGTTCTGTTCCGGTTTACGGATTTTTCCTGATCGCCAATTCTTCGGGCTATCAGGGCGGGGTGCCAGCCGATATGTCGCAGGCGACTTTTTCCATGTCTGCGGACGGCGGCAATGTATTTTTAGTGAACGATCATATTTTGCTCAACAGCGCCACCAGCACGGCTATTGTTGATAAAATAAGCTACGGCGCCGGCTCCAATCTTTTTCCGGAAGGCGAAGTTCCAGCGACTGCGCCGTCAGCCGCGCAATCTCTTGAGCGCAAAGCCAACGCCACTTCTACCGCCGCGCTTTTGATCAACGGCGCGCACCAGTGGCAAGGCAACGGCTACGACAGCGATAATAATTCCCAAGATTTTGTTCTTCAAACAAATCCCAATCCGCAAAATTCTTTAATGTTAACAGAACCGAGAAGCAGTTTACCGGGATTGATGGATTCATCTTGGCCGACTTGGCAGGGAAATTTGGCGCGCGCCGGCCAGACATCAGTCGCGTCTTTGGCAACCAGCACTATGGCGGTGAAGTGGACGGCCATGACGACCGCCACCCATGAATTTATTTCTCGTCCGGTTTTGGACGGCGACGGCAACATTTATATCGGCCGGGCCGACGGCCTGGCGAAATATTTGCCAAACGGCAATTTGATTTGGCTTTACGCAACGGACGCGATTTACACGACGCCTTTAATTATTTCTGATGGCACAATTTATTTTCGCGGTTCGGGCGCGTTATTTGCGGTGAACCAAAACGGCCAATTAATATTGAGATACGTTTTAGATGGTACGGGCGGCAGCAATGCGGCGCTGGCGATTTTGTTTGACGGCGCGATTATTACCCAGTCAGCCGAAAAAATAACGGCGATCAATCAAGACGCGACGCTTAAGTGGTCTTTTGATTCTGGCCGCGCGATGAACTCTTCTAATTCTATTGGCGCGTTCGTGATTGATTCGGCGGATAATATCTATGTAACTATTGATAATTATATTTACGCGTTAGACAAAGACGGCGCGCCAATTTGGGATAAAAATTATGGTGCCGGATACACTTCGTTGGCGCTAGGGGCAGATAATACTTTATATGTTTCAGCCGCTAGTTGGATTTCGGGCATGGGCTATCAGGGCGGGTTTTATGCTTTAAACGCGGACGACGGCTCAACTAAATGGTCGGACACATCCGGTTTTAATGACCATGCGGAACTTGCGCCGGTTGTTGATCCTTCCGGTAGAGTTTATCTCATTATGTTTTACGGCGGCGCCTGGGTGTCGTCAATAAAATTGCAATCTTATAACGCTACTACCAGTCTGGTTAACGCGCCAAGCTGGGCGATTTCAGTTGCCAGCTCACATTTGGCCGCGCCGATTTTAACTAATGACGGGAAAATTTATCTGGCGGACCAGAATAGCCTAAAGATTTTTGACGCGGCCAGCGGTAATTTAGATTATGCTTTTGATACGGGTGATAATAGTTTCTATTTATATTTTGGCGCAGTTGGGTCTGATGGTACAATTTATGCGGCTAGCAACTCCGCGCTTTACGCGATAGGGACGGGAGGATAGGGGGTAGAAGAATATACCAACATACTTGAGAATGTTGGTATGATTGTTTAAAAAACTCACTCTGCAATTGCAGAGTGAGTTTTTGTGTACGGTCTAATTCGCACGAATATGTCCGTACGCGCAATATATTTTTTTATCTTCCTCCCCCGCTCAAAATTATTTTGATGGTTTTCAGAATGATGGCCAGATCTATGGCGATTGAGCGGTTTTTGATGTAATAGAGGTCGTACTGGAGTTTTTGCACAGTGTCTTTAACGGAAGAGCTATCAGGGTATTTTGTTTGCGCCCAGCCGGTGAGGCCCGGTTTGATCGATTGGCGGACTTGGTAGAACGGGATTTGTTCCAGCAGGTTTTCGGAAAAAGCGAACTCCGGCCGTTCCGGCCGCGGCCCGACAAAACTCATATCGTTTTTCAGGATATTCCAAATTTGCGGCAGTTCGTCCAGCCGGGTCTTGCGCAGGAATTTTCCCACGCGCGTAACCCGTTTGTCATTTTCTTTAATCCACTGGGCGCCATATTTTTCCGCGTCC